>ERZ1370068.1853-contig-11803_pt1 | contig 55461 bp, 103 predicted proteins | sample MGYA00561227_ERZ1370068 | MGnify/ENA primary metagenome ERZ1370068 (study PRJEB38410, sample SAMEA6850437) | metagenome | study: Metagenomic assessment of the ecological functions of the soil: analysis of the soil microbiota associated with the... | reverse complement strand
TGTGCCGTTCGGGGCCGGAAACGGCGACATACAGACGACGCGCGACTGGTGGCTCTACTGGAATCAGCTCACTGACCGGAGCAATTCAAACTCGAGACTGGCGAGCGAGGGTACGCACGCAGACCGGCCCGCGCCGGACGGATGCCTGACGGCGCGCTGTACGTCGAAAGCGATCGGGGCGTGATCTATTCAAACCAGAACGGAACCTGGCGATATGTCGCCGGCACCATGCACGCGCCTCTGGCCTCGAAGCCGGCCGATTTGGAGGCACCTGATACCGGGTTCCTGTTTTACGGCGAGGATTACGGGCACACATGGCGCTGGACCGGCACAGCCTGGGAATATGCGCCCGGTGACCGCAAGTCCGGCGAACTCGCCTGGTTTGCCGAAAGCCCAGGCATCGGCTGGGCGCTGTGCAACGGAAGCGTGACCACCCGCACACTGTCGACCGCTGCAACGGCCGCGTTCACCACGCCTGATCTCATCGGGCGCTACATGAAAGGCGCATCGAGCTATACAGGGACGCCGGTAGCCGGAACTACTCCAACCCTTAGCGGTTCCACGGCTACAGAGGCAGCTCACACACACGCCGTTACCACGGCATCCGTCGCATCGGGAGTTGGGGATATTGACAGCCCGGTCTTGACGGTTTCTCCCGGTGCGGGGCAGGGCATGCGTAACGAGTGGCACCGGCACAGTGTGCCGGGACAGACAGTCACTTCGGATGCCGGATCGGCGCACAGCCACGGGGCGGGTTCGCTCGCGTTGAGCGGATCAGAGAGCCCGCGCACATCGACGTAATGCCCTATTTCCGCCAATGATCCACATTGAACGGTCAACAGATTACGGGTTGATCAAAGCGGTAATGAGCCAGCCTGCGATCTATCGCCATATTTCCGACGACGGTTCGCCGCCGGCGAGCGAGTACCGGCCGATTGAATCGGACGCCATCTGGTATCTCGTGGTCTGGGACGGCAACGTGCTGCTCGGGCTCTGGATGCTGGTTCCGCAGAACGGCATCTGCTGGGAGATCCACACGGCGCTGCTTCCGCACGCCTGGGGCGAGCGGGCGCACCGCGCGGCGCAGGTGATGCTCGCCTGGGTTTGGGAAAACACGTCATGCCGCAGGTTGATTACCAATGTGCCGGCAGATAATCGCCTCGCCTTCCATTTCGCTTTGAACGCTGGGATGGAAGTGTACGGCAAGAACGAGGACAGCTTTCTGAAGGGCGGGAAGCTCCTCGACCAGATCTGCCTCGGCCTGAGCCGGCCGCGCGAAATCGCACAAGTTTCAGGGAAGTAAAAGAAGGAGATGAACGATATGGGATTGAGACGAATAAAAGCACCGGTTTATGTTCAAACACCAGAGCCGGGTGATCCTGACTGGGGAATAGACAGTGGGGTCGGTATTGACAATGACCTGCCGTGGGCACCGGGACGACCAGGACATGATCTGCCGAGGAGTATCTCGGCTCACATCTGGAGGATCGTGGTTGAAAGTATTTAAGTGTGGATATTTGGACCGCACGTTGACAATAAGCCACCGGGACGGCCCATTCTGCCGCCCCACCCGGACAATGGTCTGCCGCCCGACAATGTCCACATTTGGTGGAACGGGCGTGGCAACTGGGAAATCTTAGATCCTGGATTTGGCAGACCACCTGTGATCGGGTGGGAACCCGTTGATCCTGGGTTTGGTGTCGGTGGTGGAGGCGGCGGCACTTTACCTGCACCTCCTCCTGGCCAGTGGGTGCCTGGAGATCCGAACTATGGAATCCCAGAGCACGAGTGCAATTGTAAGGAACACAAGCTGGCTCGCTGGTTCTATGTTTTTAATCCTGGTGATTTGACGAAGCCGGTGCCGCCCGGCGGTCCCGAGCCCAAGAAGTAGACACGTTCACGAGAGGGCGGCGGCATTGCCGTCGCCCTGAGAAGCTACCGATTCCTGGCGCTAGGAGCCTCTAGGCTGCATCGCCGGGGTCTAGCGAGGATAACCAGTGCCGGCAGCAGTGGCTATCCCAGCGGCCGTATCTTTAGGCTCATCGTCTTCTAGGCGGATTGCTAGGCTCGAGCGCGGCCAGTAAGGCCGCCAAAATCCAGCAACAGGCCGCCACTGCCGCGGCCGGCGACCTCAAGACGCAACTCGGCACCTGTACAACCCGCAGATCGGCGCTGCCGGGACCGCAGCGGCGCAGAGACGTGACCGACGCCACCACGGCCGGCCAGCGGGGATTACCGGAGCAGTCAGCGGCGGCCAGCAACGCATCGATGCGGGCACCGCGCAGGCGATCGGCTACCTGCTCCAGCCGTACATCAAGCCGGCGGCCGAGTCGCTGTCAGACGCTGCGTGGGCTGGCTGGCACCCGGTGGCGACCTGAACAAGACGTTCACCGCGGCCGATATGCAGGCCTACGACCCCGGCTATGCGTTCCGGATGGCTCAAGCCAACAAGGCGCTCGCCGGATCGGCAGCCGCCGCGGCGGGCGCGCTCGGCGGCGGGGCGCTGACGGCGCTCTCCAGCCTCAACCAGAATCTCGCCTCGGGCGAGTTCGCCAACGCCGAACAGCGCTTCCGCAATCAGCAGCAGGCCCGATTCGACAGGTCTCAATACGCTCGTGAACCTGGGGGAGAAAACGTCGACTCAGGCGGCGCACCTTCATGCATGACGGGCGCGGACCAAGCCTCGCGCGCTCGGACTGACCGGCGCGACGTCGGTAGCGGATCTTGGATACCGCGGGGCGATGGGCGCCGGCCAGTTCACGACGGAGGCCACGCGGGAGCAGGCGCAGAACGCGCTGCAGACGTATGGCAAGGTGGGCGACCTGATGACCGGCGGTGCCGCGGCGCAGGCCGCGGGCACCGTGGGCTCGGCGAATGCCTGGAGCGGGGCGCTCGGCGGGGTTGCCAATGCGGCTCAATCAGGTCGGCGGCTATTACCAGGGGAAAGAGACGCTCAAGAAACTAGCAGATATCTTTCGCAATCCGGCGGTAGGGGTGCCCGCATAAACATGGCTTTAGATCCTAGCATCAGCCTCGGCTTCCGGCCGCCGGTGATTCCGCCGTCGCAAATCCTGAACCCCGTCGAGCAGTTCGGGCAGATCCTCTCGCTGCGCAATCTGATGACGCAGGGGCAGCTCGGGCAGCTCGGGCTGCAGACGAAGCAACTCGAATTGCAGCAGCTACAGCGGGAAATGGAGGGGCAGGACCGCATCAATAAAATATTGGCCGCACGCTCTGCTGCAGCAGCACCGCTTCAGACGGCGCCGGCAGTCCCCCTGTTACGCCTCCAGCACCACCGGAGCCCGCGCCCTACACACCTGTTGCGCCCTACACGCCGATCGCAGGCGCAGCGCCCAGTGGGCCGTTAAGCACGCTGATGACGCCGCAGACGCCGGCAGTCACGCCGACGGCCCCGGCCGCGCCAGTGCCCGGCCGCGCACCTTCCGCGGCGGCTGTGTCGATCGCGGACCCATACGCCGATCTTCCCAGCGATGCCGAGCTTATCCAGCAGGGCGGAACGGCGGGCTTCGCGATCGTCAAGAATCTCAATGCTGCGCGCGAGGCGTACTACAAACAACAGCAAGAGAAGATCAAACTGCACCAGTCTGCCTTGACCGGTCTGGCATCGCTGGCCGCCGGGGCGCACGATGAGCCGAGCAAAGTGGAAGCCATCGCCGCCGCGTTCAACAACAAGTGGATCGATGCGCCCACGCGCGATGAGCTCATGAAGCCATCCCTACAACAAGAAAGAATGGGATGACTTCGCGGTTAACTCTCTCGAGGGAGCCAAGCGGCTCCAGGAACTCCGCGACCAGGTCAACCAGACGGCGCTCGAGAAGAAGCAGGCGCACGACCAGGCCATGTATCCCTCCGACGAAGCGAAAGCGGCCGCAGACGCCAAAAAGGCACAGCAGGAAGTAGCCGGAACCACGCCGCAGCAGGTGGAAACCGCGCGGCATAACCAGCGGGTTGAGGAACTCACTCAGCAAGGTCACAATCTCACCTCAGCCAACCAAATCGCGACCAAGGAAGGGACACTCCGAGACGACTTCACCCAGGTCACCAAGGACTTCCGCGCGGTGCGCGATTCCTATGGGCTCACTCAGACGCTGATCAGTCAACCGGAAGGTGGGGTCCGCGATATCGGCTTGATCTTCAACTGGATGAAAATGCTTGATCCCGGTTCACGGGTGACTGGAAACGAAACCGCCACCGCGTCGAACGCCGGAGGGTCATGGAAAGCGTCAGGAACCTCTATAACCGTGTGCTTACAGGTGAGAAACTCTCTGACGAGACATTCAAGCAGATCGTTGGCCAGATCAACGCCACTTATCAGCAAAAGCTCCAGGATCATCAGAAAATAGTGGATCAATACACCGGCATCGCGGTGCGCCAGAAACTGGACCCGAAAACGTGATCCCCGACTTCACCAGCTCAACTGAAAAGCCATCCGAAAAGCCAAAGTACGAAACCATCGAGAAGACCGGCGCCGCACCAGGCGGCCGCGTCACCGGAACCGTCACGATTGCGCCACCCGGAAAGATCAAGGTGACATCTCCCGAAGGTGATGATTACTGGGCAGACGCGAGTCAATGGCCGACCTTGGAAAAACGCAACTTCACCAGGAAATAAGCAGTGCCAACTCAGTACGCCGATCTCGGGCTGATTCCGGTAGACAACCCGATTCCAGGAATGATCGACGAAGCCGCGCAACGGCACGGCGTCGATCGCAATCTGGCGCACGTCGTTGCTCAGATGGAATCGAACTACAACCCGAAGGCCGATTCCGGAAAGGCGCAAGGCGTGATGCAGTTGGCACCCCTACTGCGCACGAACTCGGGGTAACGGACGCATTCGATCCATCTCAAAACATCGATGCGGGAGTGCGGCTGCTGAAGCGGTTAAGCGACAAGTACAACGGCGATACCAAGCTTGTGCTGGCCGCTTATAACGCGGGCGAAGGCGCGGTTAAGAAGGCCGGTGGCGTACCGAACTACCGGGAAACCCAGAACTACGTCAGCCAGGGCAACCGCAAGCTGGATGCCGCCACGCAGGATGCGAGCGACAAGTACAGCGACCTGGGTCTGATCCCCGTGAATCAGGCCGCCGCGCCACAAACCGATCCTGAGATTCGCGCACCTCTCACTGAACCTCCTGATCCCAATGCCAAGCCGCCGGGAGCGAAACAGCCGGAAAAGACCTTCGAGGGATTCGTAAGCAACCTCGGCACGAGTGCGCTCAACCTCCTGAGCCCGGTCCTGCATCCCATGCAGACAGTCGAGGGTATCAGCGAGCTTGGGCAGGCGATGGCCGAGAAAAAGCGGCTTCAAGCCCGTCATGGGCCAGTCGCATATGCAGGCCCTCAACGCTCTCGGGGACTTCTACAAGCAGCGCTATGGATCGTGGCAGGGATTCAAGGACGCCTGGTACAACGACCCGGTCGGCATGGCTTCTGATCTGGCAACGGTCGTTTCCGGTGCCGGCCTCGGCGTCAACGCGGCCCAGGACTTCATCAAAGTCGCGGGGTTATCGGAACATGCGGAGGCCGTCGCCAACGCAATAGGCAAGGCGGGAACGGCGGCAAAGGGCAGCGTAGTCGGGATGGTCAAAGCCATTCCAGATATTCCGGTCGAAGCGGGTAAGGGCGCGGTACTCGGCGGGATCGGTTTCAGAACCCGATAGCAGGCGCAAAGCTCGGCGCATTGAACGCTCTGCGCAAGGGGGCGGCTGAAGGCGCGAAGGAAGCACTTGCGGCACGGACGCAACGGATCGCGGATGCGCTGAAGGCTGCGGAAGAACTCCGGGCAGGGCAGCGTATCGTGGTCGGGGATCGGCCGGTTGCGCCACCTCCACCGCAAGTAAGGGGACTGCTCGAAGCAGGACCCGTCATCCCGCCTGCGCCTGCTGACGCCAGCTTCGTGCGCGGTGTTCCCGCTGAATACCCGCCCGTCGAATCGCCTCTAGTTCGAGGAGCCCAGCAGGCCGGCGAGTTCACTCCGCAAGAACAGGCGCTCGCGGACCACATACTGCAGAACGTCGACCCGCAAGCGGCGCCGAGCACGCAGCCGCCGGCAACGGCAGCAGCCGCAGCGCCCGCCGCACCGCAACCTCAATCGGCCGTGCCAGCGAAATCCGCGCCTGCTGCAGTCGAAACCCCATTGAGTTGGGCGCGCGCAGAAATTGTTGATCGAGGACAGTTACCGGCGGTCAGTGAGATTCAACGGCGCTTCAAGATGGGATACGGAGCAGCCACCGACGTTTTGCGTGAGGCTCAAGGATTACGGCCAAAGGGAGAACCCACAGTCACGCCCCCGCCGCGGCGCAGCCGCCCGCACCCGCAGCAGCCGCCGCGCCCAAGCCCGCGGCCGCGAACTCGCGCAGCAGTTCGAGGCCACGACCCGCCCAGACCGCATGCTGGACTTCCTGAAACGGATGGACCCCGAGATCAGCGCCGCGGCCATCGACAACCTCGACCCCAACCAGTGGGAGCTCGTGGCGCGCGGCGCCGGCAGCCCCGCCGGCACCATTCCGACACCGGAAGACATCGCGGCGGTGCGCGGCAACCTCGCGCAGTCTGAAGGCGCATCGCAGATCACCGCAAAGACTCCGGAGGCGGCAAAGGCTCAGTTCGAACAGAAGCGCGAGACGCGCACGAAGCGCAAAGGGCCAGCAGTCGCGACGGAACCCGCGCCAGCGGCAGCGCCAACAGCAGGAGCGCCGCCCGTGCCGGAATCCTGGCAGGGCTCGCAGCCGCCGCCACCCGGCCCTCCCGCGCCCACTGCATCTGAAGTGCGCGTCGAGTCATTCGCCAAGCACCTCGCTCAAGGCGAGATCCCGACGGACACTCTCGCGGGCCTGCCGTCCCAACCGAAGGCACTTCTTCAGCTCGAGGAACTAGGCAGGTCGCTGGGGATCGAGGACGCCCGGCACCCGGCGAGGTCCAGCAGATCGTCGACCGCGTGCGGCAATTGCGCGGAGAAGAGCCGCAGACCTTGCGGTCGCTAATGGAAGGCGAGAAGCCAGCGGCGGAGTCCGCGGGGACGCTTTACCCACGGGCTGGCACTCACGTAGATGGGTTGAAGGTGCGGGACAATATCCCCAATATGGATTCCATTAAGGCAACTCTGGGAGAGGATTACGAAGCGTTGCCGGGGGTACGCGAGGTTCCCCTTGATGCCTTTGGAGTTGAAGATAATCACTGGGGTAAGCGCCCATATGGCTTCTACGATGCTAAGGATGCAGACAGGGTTGAAGCGCTATCCGACCAGATCAAGGATTCCGGGGAGATATCTCCGCTAATAGTAGTGATCGATAAGGAGGGGCCTTACATACTCGAAGGCAGTCATCGGGTAAGCGCTCTTGCGCGTAACGGCCACACAAGAATACCCGCGAAAGTAGTCATCGACACCAGCGAATCTGCCGGTATTCCAACCACGGCACTGCGCAAAGCGAAGTAAACTCCCCACCATTCTTCTCTCCTACGCGGGGCGCCCCACACGGCGCCCCGCCTTTTTGCGTCTGCCGCATCTCAGGGTACACGCCGCAGGAGGCGCAGATTACGGTGGTCATCGCTTCAAGCGGTCCCACCAGACGGCCAAGGTGGTACGGTTCGCGAGGCCGGTTTTGGCCAGTATGATCGACGTATATGCTTTGATCGTGCCTTCGCCTGAGATGGAGCTCGTAGGCGATGTTCTTATTCGTGACGCCGTGGGCGATGAGGTCCGCAATTTGCACCTGGCGATGCGTGAGGGGTTGGCCAAGCATCGAGGCTAGATCTCTGGGGGATTGATCTTGGGACGTTTGCATTCCAGACAAACGCGCATCGAGCCCGCGTCGGTGTAGTCGGTGTAGTTCCGGCCGCAGCGTCCGCAATTCTTCGGCACGCCCGTAGAGATCCCCGGCGAAGCGTGCGAATTGAGAAACACGGCAACTACTCCCTCCCACCGGCGCATCTGCTGGATGGCCGTCATACCACGGGCGGAACGCAATCTCTGCCAGAACCTGAAGCAGCCTCCGCTCTTCATCCGGCGTGATGCGGCCTTCCAGGAATTCCATCTCGACCATGTGGAGCTTAGGGCCGTCTACGTGCTGTTTCGCCGCCTCGGCTATCACGCCCTCGAGGTTGGGTCTGTCTCCGAGCAAGGTCAACCGCTCCTCAAACAGCACCTCACCGGAGACGTAGCCGCGGATCGCCAGGCGGATCATGCCTTCCCTCCTGCCTCACGCTCCGCTGAAATCAAGCCGCAGATGTAGGCCGTGATCTCCTCGTGTCCATCAATGTGCCGATCCGCCCCAAAGTGATACAAGAGCGAGCACACCTCATCGTCGATCTGCTCTTGTCGTTCAGCCCCAAGAGTGGATGGTCGGATAATCGGTATCTCTTCCTTCCAGTTCATGCCTTCCCTCCCACCGGCGCCGCTTTCGCTGTGACCCAATCATTTCCCTCAGTGTATATCAACACGTGACATATCACTGTGGCAGTTTTATCATAGTACTGCTACGGTATTGCAAAAGTTTGATAAAAATATCGGCGATTTCCCACTAAGAATCCGACAAACGCGCGATTTGAAAAGGGGAAATACCGATGGCAAAGTGTCCGCATGGCTTGATTCAGGTTAGTACATGTTTGACGCAGGAGCAGTGTGATTTTGTGCATGCGCTGTTTGAAGCCCGCAAGCGCCATGCGCGGCCCGGACTGGAGCCGCATTTATATGCTGTTTTCCAGGACGTGTTTACCTACGGAATGCACGCCTTCGACCTCAATACCGGATGGCCCGTGACCGGCTGGGGGCAGGCTAAAGTGCTCCCCCAAAACAACTTCCTTTAATAGCGGTACTTTTGCAGTAGTTTTGCGGTAGTTTTATTCTACTTTTACGGTACTGCAAAAGTAGAAGTGCTTTATTTATCAATCGGTTGGCTAAACTTTTTTCTTGACAGGCGGACCGTGAGCGGATAAGATTTGTTTCGGAGTTACGAACCATAGTTCGCAACCCGATCCCGCCGAATTTAAACTACCGTTTCACTGAACGGGAGGAGTGTGCCTGATGCCAACCACACGCAAGGCCGTTGCCGTCCGCAAGTCCGCGAGCGCGCCCATTCCGGGCCTGGTGCAAACCAGCCTGCTGGTCCCCGAAGCCCTTCACAAATCCATGAAAACCTCCGGCAGATACGCCGCGAGATCGAGCTGGGGATGTCAGCCTCTGCCGGCTCTACCGTGAGGCTATTGAGTATTACCTGAACGCCCGGCCGCAGCGCGAACTGCTCGAACGCTACCGCGCGCGTACGGCCGGCGCGCAGCCCGACCGGAAAACCGGGGAGCCGGCCTATGCCGACCTCTGAATTCCCTAGCGTATATCACGGGGACTATGCTATGGGTGTAGATATGACGTGACGGTATTAACCGCGCGTCTGCCACACTCGGGTAGCGTATGCGCTCCCCAATCGGACGCGAACAGTTGCGCCGTGCCTTTGCCGACACGGTGCGCATCCTGCGGACCAGCCGCGGATCAGCCAGGAGAAACTCGCGCAGCAAGCCGGCGTGGACCGGGGCTATATGGGCTCGATCGAAAGGGAGATGCACACCCCCACGCTTGAGACCATTTACAAACTGCTGCCGGCGCTCGGCATCAGCTTCGTCGAGTTCGCCAGTGAATTCGAGCGCGTGCTCCACTCCCGGCGCAAGTCCTGACCGGCGGGGCGCAAAACCATGGGGAGGCGTCCGGGTGACCGACCTCACGCTATACGCGATCGAGGAGGAGCTCCAGAGCCTGCTCGACACGGTCGAAGTCTGCCCCGAGGAACTGCGGCCCGAACTCGAGGCGCGCATCGCCGAATACGTCGGCGGCGAGATCGCCAAGGTAGACGGGATCGGCCGCGTACTCTCGACGTTCGACGCCGTGCAGTCGCACGCCAAGAGCGAAATCGAGCGTCTGCGCGCCCGCCAGAAGTCGGCGGAAAACAACGCCGAACGGCTGAAAGCATATATCCTGCACGCTCTCGCGCAGCGTGACGGCAAGCCCTCAAGGGCAATTACGTGACGTTTTTCGCTAGCCGCAGCGAGGCGCTGATCATCGACGACCCCGAAGCCGTGCCGGCCGAATGGAAACGGACCACCGTCAGCGTCGATATTCCTAAGGAACCTGTGAAGCGCGGCGATCAAAGCCGGCCAGGCGATTCCCGGTGCGCATATCGAAGAACGCGAACATCTGGGCAGGAGGTGAATGATGAAACACGAAGTAACCGGCATGGAATCGGTGAAGGAAATCGTGCAGTCGAACCTGGCGAATCCGAAACTCCGCGCGGAGACAATGGAGAAGGTACTACTCAAGGGGGACCTGGGATCGCTCACGCCCTCGGAGCGGCTCCACTACTACGTTTCGGTCTGTACGTCGGTGGGATTGAATGCAGCCACCCAGCCGTTCAGTTATTTGACCTTGAACGGCAAGTTGGTCCTGTACGCGAATAAAGGGGCCAGCGAACAACTGCGCGCGATTCACAATGTCAGCATCGCGATCAAAACGCGCGAGCTTGTCGAGGGCTGCTACGTCGTTACCGCGACCGCAACTCTGTCTGACGGCCGCACCGACGAATCGATCGGAGCGGTCTCGCTCGAGGGCTTGAAGGGAGAGGCGCGGGCAAATGCGTTGATGAAGTGCGAAACCAAAAGCAAGCGGCGTGTGACACTTTCCATCTGTGGGTTATCGTTGCTCGACGAAAGCGAAATCGAGGCGATCCCCGGCGCCGCTCGCATGGCGGAGCTGCCCTGGAGGAGCCGCATGCGCCGGCGTCCGAGCGGCCTTGGACGACGTTCCGGCAAATGATCGAGCGCTTCGCTGCTCTGAAAGCGGAGCTGGGCGAAGAGCACGCACACGTCTACTACGGGATCCTCGAGGGGCACGGCGCCGCCCACGCTAACGAGTTCCGCGATGCGCGCATGGCACTGAGCGCCTATCAGCAGATCCAGGCGGCCATCGAAAATTTTCCGCAGGCGCAGACGGAGTAACTTTCGGCTGCGCCAACTGCGGCTCATCAAATATCGAAGGGATGGAAGGCGAGTACGAGACGGGCGTGTACGCGCCTGACGGCGGCGCCGAGAGCTTCCACTTTCAGGGCTACCGCTGCCGGGACTGCGGGGCGGTGGAGGAGGTGTAGACGAGTATGGGCAAGCGATTGCAGACCGTTGCGGAGCACGTCACCGATATCACGATCAGCACGGCAACCGTGGACATTCAGGTGATGAGGATCGGCACCAAACAGATGACGCTAACCGTATTCCGGCAATTGCCCGAGATGGATATTTTTGATCAATGGGGCGATCTCGCTCGCGCCTCCGTGGGGTTGGGTAAATTACGACCGTGACGGTCATTCTGCAAAGCCGTTCGTGTTCAGTTATGAAGGTGTTCCCTATCGGCTAGCAAGATAGACCTTCAACCGTATGACCGTCTCACCGTCAAGGCTCAGGTTAAAGAGGAATCTTGTTATGCGCCGCCCGTTCCGACCGGCAGGTGGATCATCGTAGAGTCAGAGAGTCAATGGCGCTTACCCGGGATCAATTGGACTTTCGATCCGAGGAGAGCGCCCGCGCTCATCTGATGAATAGATTTGATCGGCGTCGCCCAACTGAAAGAAGCACCCCAATTGTTTATCGGCGTCTAGCTATATGATCGGCTGGCTGATTCTCGCAACCGGAGCGGCGCTCGTGGCGGTCGTGATTTACGCGCGCTGGATCGACCGCCGCGCCCGGCGACCGCGGGCAGTTCAGGCACATCACGGGCACACGCGCATGGTGGGGAAGCAATGACGATCCGGCTGTACAAAGCCCACATCGAAAAAGCCGGAGAGCTGCTCGTGCTGGCGAAGATGCACGAGGCGAATGCGCTCGATCAGTTGTATCGGGCGATCGTAGAAGTCACGCAGGCCATCACTGAACTGGAGAGCGTTAGAGATGACAAGTAAAATCAACGGTCACGGCTCAGCGCGGATCCAGGTGCCGGAGATCTGTCAACGGCTCGAGCTCGGCAGGCGCTCCGTTTACGGCCTGCTGGAGGCCAAAATCATCCCTGCGATGCGGGTCGGCCACCGCTGGGTAGTCGCGCGGTACGCATACGAGGAGTGGGAGAAAAAATTTCGGCGTCGGCAATCGTGATGCAGCTGTAGTGCGCAATACAACTGCGGTACAGTAGGTGCATGAAGAAAACACGCACACCCAAAATCTCAACGAGTTTCCGCATGTCTCCAACCGCCCACAGCTTACTGCAGCGCCTGGCGGCCGCCACCGGCCTGGGCCGCGGGGCTGTTCTGGAGCTGGCTATTCGCGAACTGGCACGCAAACAGGAGGTGACGCTCTGATGTCCGTCCACAAGCGCACGGACCACGGTAAGCCCACCTGGTACTACCAGATCGAGTTTTCCGGTTCCAGCCGCGAGGAACGCCAGCGCATCCGCCAGTACGGCTTCGCCACCAAAAAAGAGGCGGAGGCCGCCGAAGCCACAGCCCGCGCCGCAGAGATCAGGAAGTACGGGCTGGCGAACCCCGCCAGCTCTCCGCCGACGCTTGACGTGCTGCTCGAAAATTTCTTCGCGCTGCACTGTGAGGGGGCGGATCCCCTCTCCCCAAGACGACCCAACGCTACCGCGAGGAGAAACGCTACCTGAGCGAGTCTCTGCTTCGCCATGCCGCCGGTGGAGATCACGCGCACCCATCTCTCCGCGGAGTGGAAACGGCTGCTCGAACGCGGGGGCCACACGCGCCGTGATAAGACGCCCCGCCCGCTCGCTTCGAAAACCGTCCGCAATATCGCCGGGACCGTATCGAGCGCCTACCGCTGGGCGGCGTTGCAGGGCTTCGTGACCCAGAATCCGGTGCAGTACAGCCAGCTTCCCAAGATCCGCAAGCGGCGCGCCGTGACGGTGGCTTCGGTAGACCTCGATCTGGTGCTCGCTTCCGACGGCAGTTTCTGGTGCCGGTCGCAGTATCTGGCGGCGGCGGATGCCCTCGGTGCGCGCCGCGGCGAGTTGTTGGCGCTGCGCTGGAGCGACTGGCGCGCCGGGCGTTTTCTGATTGCTCGCAACTTAATCCAGGTCAGGGATCTGAAGACCCGCGAGCGGCGGCTGGAGTGGAAGGGGACCAAAGAGGACGAGGAGCACGACGTCACCATCCCCGCGTCGCTCGTGCCGGTGCTCGAAGAGCTAAGAGCGCGCCAGAGGGAACTCAAGCAGCAATTCGGTCCCAGCTACCAGGACAACGATCTGATCTTCTGCCAGGAGGACGGGACGCCGCTGTGGCCGGACTCGGTTTCGTCCTCCATCTCGCTGCTCTGCCGCAAGCTGGGCCTGCCCAAGGGGACGAGCCTGCACAGTCTCGGCATACGCACGCGAGCGTGCTGTTGGAAAAGGGGTGCCGGTGGCGGCCGTCTCCAAGCGCCTCGGCCACGCCTCGATCCGCACCACGCTCGACATCTACGGGCACGTGCTGCGCGACGAGGACGATAAAGCTGCCCAGGCGTATGATGATTACCGGTTCCGGCAACGGACCAAAAACAGGGCGAGAAAAGTGACGATCGCGTGCAGTAAAAACAGCACCAAGTTGGGCCACCGGGAGGCCACGCGCCAAATTCAGGGTGTTTATGGGGCTACAGGGGCACTCGGTCGCACGTGTTATCAACAACTTGCACCAACGGATACCCCCAATACCCCCTAGAACCTGTTCGACTCCCGTTAGCGCTACCAATAACCCCTTTAAAATCTAATATCTACAGAAATTTGGGAGGCCACCGGGGGCCACCAATTCCAGGGCCAAACTTTTCCACATTTCCACAGGCGACTGGAGGCCGGCAATGACCGTCCTCGAGTACGTTATCGCGCACCGTGTGCACAAGCTCACCGAAGAGTCGAAGACGCGCCCGCTCACGACCGGGGAGATGCAGTTCCTCGCGCGCACGCGGGCGCTGATGGAACGGCTCCGGGCGAAGGAGGCGAAGTGAGCCGTTTCCGCCTGACAGCGCCGCGCGTGAAGCTCGCTCGAGAACGACGTGGAGCGGGCCTGTATCGATCGTGCTGCGGCTCAAAGGGTATTACGTGGTGCGCCTGCAGAGCGGCCTGCTCAAGACTCCCGACGGCCGCTGGATCCGCGTCGGCGAACCGGGCCTGCCGGACTACGTTTGCGTCAAGCGCGACTTCTTCCTGGAAGTGAAACGGCCGGGCGGGAAACTGAACGCCGCGCAGGTCAACAAAATCTTCGAGCTCGAGGCATGCGGCTTCCGCGTGGCCGCGATCGACAGCGTGGAGCGTCTGGCGGAATGGCTGGACGCCCACGAAAAAAGGCCGGACATGCCGCCGGCCCTGAAACTGAACCTCCCTTGAGAGAGGATCCTTATGATTGATCATGCCATAGATGTGATGCCATTCGGCAAGTATGCGGATCAGCCGCTCGACCAGGTACCGGAGCAATACCTGCTCTGGCTGGTGACGGGCACGACGGGCGGACTGGATGACGGCCTGGTCTCCGCCATCCGCGGGGTGCTGCACGAGAGCGCTGTCCGGAAGATCACGGCGATACTGCGCCGGAAAACGATGGATCGCGAATTGTTGAAGTGCGCTCGCGCCCTCAAGCGGCGTGCCCTGCGCCAGAAGCGGTAACCCGAGGTGACGTATGCCGGAGAAGAACCGCTTTCTCGAAGCCGCGCTATTTTACGCCAGACGTCTGGGCTGGCCGGTCCTGCCGGTCAAACCGGGACAGAAGGCGCCGCCGCTCACCAAAAACGGGTCGCTCGACGCCTCGACCGACGAAAAACAGATTTACCTTTGGGGGAGATGTACCCGGACGCCAACGTCGCACTGCGCACGGGCGTGAAGTTCTGGGTGCTGGACGTTGACCTGCAGCACGGCGGCGAGGAATCCTACCGTCGCCTGGTGTACAAGTACGGGGCGATGGAAACCACGCTGCAGCAGAAGACCGGCGGCGGCGGCAGCCAGTATTTTTACGAGCAGCCCGACCAGGCCGTGATCATCGGCAAAGCGCCGCTCTATGACGACTGGCCCGGCATCGACGCGCGCGGCCAGAACAACTACGTGATCGCCCCGCCTTCGATTCACCCCAACGGCAACGAGTACCTCTGGGACACGGCCAGGCGCACGATTCTCGAGGAACCCATTGTGCCGGCCAACGGCTGGCTGCTCGAATGGGTGCTCGCCTCCGCCAACGGCACCAAGGGCGCAAGCCACGGATTCCAGCCTCCGCCCGAGAAGATCCCGCACGGCCAGCAGCACAGGTACCTGGTAAGCGAGGCCGGCAAGCTGCGCGACCTGGGCATGGGCTATGAAGAAATCGTGGAGTGCATCTGGCAGACCAACCTGAAACGCTGCGAACAGCCCGGCCCGCGCAAAAACATCGAGCAGATTGCGCGCTCCGTGATGAAGTACACGCCGAAGCGCGCGCACACTGTCAACGGGAAGCCGGGGGTGGCTCGCCCGGTGAGCCACCCCTGCCGTCTCCGATCCGGTGCGTCCCGAGGAACAGCCGCCGGCCGGCGAAAAGAGCGAAGCAGCCGGCGTAAAGGAAGAGCCGAAGCCGGAAATAGCGGATGCGGAGCTGCTCGACAGAACCGAGCAGTATATCCGGCGTTATGTCGTCCTGCCGGAGAATGTCTACCTCCCGGCGAGCCTCGTGGGCGGTCGCCACGCACGCCGTCCAGGAGTTCGAGACGTTTCCCTACATCGCCGCGGTGAGCGCCGCCAAGAGAAGCGGCAAAACGCGCTTTGCCGAGGTCCTCGAACCCATCGTGCGGAAACCCTGGCGCGGGACAGCGCCGAGCCCGGCGGCGGTCTACCGCTACCTCGAGGACGCACCTACGCTGCTATTGGACGAGACGGAGCCGTTGAACGGCAAAAACAAAAGCGAGATGACCCAGATTCTGCTGAGCGTGTTGAATGTGGGATACCGTAAAGGCGCCACCGTGCTCAAGTGCGACGGCACGGAGCATAAGCCGCGGCGGTTTCCGTGTACGGCCCCAAGCTCTTCGCCGGCATCGGGCGCCTGCCGGATACGCTCATGGACCGATCGATCGTCGTGCATATGAAGCGGCGCACCAAAAGCCAGAAGATCGGCAGATTCCTGCAGGCGCGGGTGCTTCGCGAAGTGAAGCCGCTGCACGACGCCATCGTGCGCTTCACCCGGCGGCATCGCTCACTGATCGAGGAATCTTATCAGGTGGTGGTCGACCAGGATCTGGACTACCTCGGGGACCGCGACGCGGAGATGTGGATGCCGCTGTTCGCCCTGTGCGCCGTGCTGTCGTCCGGGCGCCTGGGGGAGTTGCGCAAGTGTGCGGAGACTCTCAGTGGATCCAAGTCCGAAGACGATGAGGATGATTCCTACTCACTCGGCCTGCTCAAGGATATCCGGGAGGTCTGGCCGGGTGAAAACGGACTGTTCTCAGAAGGTGCCAAATCCGACAAATGCGAAACCGCGGTCCTGATCGAGAAGCTCAAAGCGCTTGAGGAATCCCCCTGGGCCGAACACCAGTTGACGCCCCGGAAACTGGCCCGGATCCTGCGGCCGTTCGACATCCAGCCGCACTACGATTCGAGTCGGCGAGAGAACGCCAAAGGGATACATTTTTGCCGAGTTCAATGATGCCTTCGACCGCTATCTTGGCAATTTATCCGCAACATCCGCCACAAACCAATAACGACGGGCCTTCCAAGCACTTTTGTTATCCGCAACAGAGGGGTTATGTTGCGCTTTGAAAAAGTGCGTTTCGATCAATGTTTACGGGCCTTGTTGCGGATGTTGCGGATAAAAAGCGGATATGGGGGTGGTGGGGGTTAAAAGGGGCGCATGGAAGCGCCCCCCGGGCCGGCGTTCTAACGCCAGTTGAAGTAGGTGAATCCTCCTATGGTTTGGCGTGTCCCGCTGATCCCGTTACTGTAGTTGGTGTACGTAAAGGGAGCGATGGTCTGGGTGGTGCTAGAGGTCCATTACTGTAGTTTGTATACGTGAACGGGGCAATCGTTTGCGTGGTGCTAGTCGTCCCATTGCTGTAGTTGGTGTAAGTGAACGGCCCGATCGCCTGTTGTGTGGCTGACGCGCCGTTGCTGTAATTCGTGTACGTAAATGCACCGATCGGTTTGCGTGGTGGCAGACAGACCGTTGCTGTAGTTCGTATACGTGAAGGGGCCAATCTTCTGCTGTGTGGCCGAAAGGCTCTGTCCGAACATGGATCCGGCAGCCAGAGCCGCGAGTAGTAGTAAACGTTTCATTTGTTTTCTTTCTGGTCTAATCTCGTCAGTGTGCGGGCGACCGACTCGCACAGACCGCGCCAGGCGCGGTTTCGATTAAGCCGCATTGCGTGACTTTGAGGCGTTGATGTAAGCCGTCACGAGCAGCGAGCGCACGTCTTCAGGCTTAACGCTGTTGCCGTGGCGTTCGCTGGCGGCCTTCAGTGCTGCGGCGTACACATCGACCAAAGCGTTTGTCTCCATCACCAGGCGCGAGCTGAACTCGGCGACCGCGGGCGCGAGGCGCTCGACGGCCTTCGCCGGCGCGGGCGGCGCCATGACCGCGAGCGTTCCGTCGCCCTGCTCTCCCGCCTTGCGGCGGTTCACCATCTCGATCGACGCCTGGAGCTGCTGCTCGAGCGTGGCCTCAGCCGCCGGCGAAAGCTCGGGCTTGTAGTAGGCGCGCTCGGGGAGCTTCGTCTTGAAAGGCGCGGGCGGCCGCGGCGCTTTCGGAGCGGTCGGCTTCGACGGGCTCGCCTGTCTCGCGTGAGATTTCATACTCCGTAAAGCGGCCGCTCTTTCGCTTGCAGATGAAGAAGCACTCGCCCTGCCCGAGATTCAGCGCCTTGATGCGCGCCGAGGTCAGTGGCGTGACGTACATCACGCGGCCGTCGGTGGTCGAGAACATGTGGCGGTCGTCGCCGCCGTCGAACTGGCTGGGGAAGACGCGCGGTTCGGTGAAGCGCAGCGCGACCATCCACCGGTCGGTCGAATTCGAATTTGATGATGTCGCTCATTATGCAGCCCTCCGTTTGCGGGCGACCAGCTCGCCCTTGCGCTCGATCAACTCTTCCTGGCAATCCCGGCAGATGATTTCCTCGACGTGCCGGCCGTTGTGATCCTCGCCTTCCTCGACGCGGACACGCAGGTGTTCGCAATTCTCGCGTTTGATCACGGCGAGCGCCTCTTCCATGCAGTCGTCGCAGCCCATGTAGTCGAACTCGGGAACGCGCGTGAGGCGCTCGCCAGAGCGTCCGCAATTCTCGCAGCGGTCAACGGCGGCGGACGGTGCGGCCGCGAAATCGCGGCCTTCGTCCCAATCGATGTAATCGATGGTTTCCATTAGAATGCACCTCGCACGGTTTCGGCAGGCACGATCAGGACGTTCTGCGTGAGCCCGTCCGTGTCGCGGATGTACACAACGGTCTTGCGCGCCGGCGGTTCACCGCCGAACAGTGGGCCGAACAGTGGCTCCTGCAGAAAAGAGAATCTGAACGCGCCGAGCGCCGGATTGATTTCGAGAATGGTGAAAACGGTTTGCATTGTTTTTTCTCCGGTTTAAAGCCCCTCGGCTCTAAATAAATAATAACGTAGCGCTACGTTACAGAACAAGAGTGCAGGGGTGAAATTTGCAAAATAAGACCGCGTAGCGCTACGCTAGGTGATATGCCGCTAGATGACGACGATAAACGATGGATCAGCGATCAACTGGAACGCATGGAAACCAGCCTTTTGACGGAGTTTCACAAGTGGGCATCCCCGCGGACATCCGATTGCGCTCGCATCGTGAAGCAATCCATGCGCTTGAAATTGACGTCGATTCGTTAAAGGAGAGGGTAAAGGACTTGGAGGGGCCGCATGGCAAAGCGTAAGAATCCGGCTGCGGTTGCTCTCGGTAGGCGTGGAGGGAAGAAGCGCGCCAAGAAACTAACGCCTGAGGAACGGAGCGAGAGTGCGCGCAAGGCCGGCCAGGCAAGTGCCGCCGTCAGGTGGGGTAAGAAGGCGCAATGAGCGATACCGTAACCGTGGCCCTGATCTCGACCAGCGGCACTCTCCTGGTCGCCGTCACTGCGCTGCTCTTGAATTACCGGGGCTTCGTCTCTCTCGAGCGCCGCATGGAGCGTACGGAAGACGATATGAAGCAGATGACCGGCGCGGTCAATGAGCTGGACAAACGCCTGATGCGCGTCGAGATCAAGCTCGGGATTGCGCCGGAGTAAAAGCGTTCACCCTGTAATCTGTTGACAGCACGCTACTTTTCGGTTTACTCTGGTGCTTCAAACCCGCCGCCGGGCCGGCGTTCTTAAATAGCCCGCATTTTCCCCGCAAGCAGATCCGTGCCCGCCTCCACCGCCCCAGTCCCCGTATTTTCCGAATACGGCAAAATCGAAATGGCCGACTGCGCCCGTGTGCGCCAGCTCGGCCGCGCGCTCAACGCGCAGTTCGTCCGGCGCCGCAAGGACGGGCAACTGATGCGCATTCTGCTCCATCGTCCACGGCGACGACTTCGCATGCCGCAGCGCATCGCGGTAACCCACAAACCGACGTATACGACGCGGAAAGCGCCGACAACCCGCCGCATGTATGGACGTTCAAAAAGCAAGTAAAAGCCAAGATAATTGGCAACCCTTCGTACAAAAATACCGAAGCCAAACTCCGCCGCTTTCTCGAAAATTACGGCAAAACCGGACGCATTCTTCGCTTCCTGCAAAGCGGCCGGCATCGATTTCAGCGTCCACTACCGCAGGGTGCAAAACGACCCCATCTACCGCGCCGCTTTCGAGGAAGCTGAACAGGCCGCCGCGCAACGTCAGGAAGACAACGTTTGCGATATGGCCGACGAAGGCGATCTTCAGGCCGCACTGGCTTTGCTGCGCCGCTTCCGCCCGCAGCATTACCGCGAACGCGCCTCCGTGGACGTTTCCGGCAGTATCGATCTGGTTACCGCACTCACCCAGGCACGCAATCGCATGGTCGTAATCGATGCCGACCCTGACACCCGCAAAGCCGGCTGAACTCGAACTGATCAACCTGATGGGATCGCTCAAGAACGATCCCTGAACTTCGTGCTCGCCGCTTACCCCTGGAAGAAAGCCGGCGGTCCGCTCGCCGGCTTCGACGGCCCCGACACCTGGCAGCGTGAATTTTTGATCGACATCGGCCGCGAAGCTCGTCAGCGGCGCTTCGATGGGACTCACCCGGTACTGCCCATCCGTGAGGCGATCTCTAGCGGCCACGGTATCGGGAAATCGACCATGGCCGGCTGGATCACCGGCTGGATCCTGAGCACCCGGCCCAACTCGATCGGCACCGTCACGGCCAACACGTACACGCAGCTCGATACCAAAACCTGGCCGAGCATCCTCAAGTGGACGAAGATGTGCCTCACCGCGCACTGGTTCGATATCGGCGCATCGAAGATCGCGGCCAGGTGCGCACCCGATAGCTGGTTCGTCACCGCTCAGACCTGCCGCAAAGACAACTCGGAAGCCTTCCACGGCCAGCACTCGGCGACCTCGACATCGTGGTATCTGTTCGATGAAGCCTCGGCCGTGCCCGACGAGATCTGGGATGCCGCCGAGGGCGGCCTCACCGACGGCGAACCGATGATCATCGCCTTCGGAAATCCCACGCGCAACCAGGGCAAGTTCCACCGCATCGTGTTCGGTTCGGAACGCGACCGCTGGAAGCAGCGCACCATCGACAGCCGGTCCTGCCGCTTCACGTCGAAGGACCTGATCAACCAGTGGATCGAGGACTGGGGCGAGGATAGCGACTTCGTCCGTGTGCGCGTCCGCGGCGTGGCTCCGCGGGCCGGTGACTTCCAGTTCATCGACTGCGAGCGTGTATGGGAAGCACAGCGCCGGCAGGTGACGACCTTCGGCGACGATCCGCTGATTGCCGGCTTCGACGTCAGTGGCGGCGGCGAGGCCTGGAACGTGATCGCTTTCCGGCGCGGCTATGACGCGCGCACCATTCCGCCCGTGCGCATCCCCGGCGAATTCACGCGCGGCGACCGCGGCCCGATGCTCTCAAGCTCGCCGAGATCCTGCGCGACGAGCGCACGGGGCACAAAGTGTCGATGATGTTCGTGGACGCGGCCTATGGCGCGCCTTATGTCGAGCGGCTGCGCTCGATGGGTTTCAGCAACGTGGTCGAAGTGAACTTCGGAGCCAAGTCGCCGGACCGCCACCAGGCCAACATGCGCGCCTACATGGAACAAGTGCCGCGACTGGCTTGAGCACGGCGCGATCGTGGGCGACCAGGTGCTCGAGAACGATCTGATCGGCCCGTGCGCCGACCGCAACCGCAGCGACCAGCTGGTGCTCGAGTCGAAACAGCAGATGGTGAAGCGCGGCGTGGCGAGCCCGGATAACGCCGATGCGCTGGCTCTGACGTTTGCCGCGCACGTGGCGCCGGTGGCGGCGGCGCCGGAGCTGGTGCGGGGATACGCGGGCGGGTCATGGATGGGATGAAGCGCGACATACGGGCTGAAATCGAAGCCCTTGGCGAGCGCCGGGACCTTACGGATGACGAAAAGTTCGCGAGGTATCTGGAGTTGGCCGAAATGGAAGTGCGGGCGTTGGGCGAAGGCGATCACTTAGCAGTCGCCGGGGCTTTACGCCGGATGGGATGACGTCTGCGGGGTATAGACATGGACATTATCCAAGTATTGATCGTGTTGGTCGTGGTGGGCGTAGTGCTCTATTTGGTCCAGACGTACATTCCTATGGCTGCGCCGATTAAAACTATCCTGATGGTGGTGGTGGTTTTAATCTTGTGCATCTGGTTGTTGAACGTATTCGGCATCGGCAGGCCTGTTGTACTTAGGCGCTGAAAATGGCTTCCACAAATATGACGCAGTTCCAACGTTTTGAACAAGAAGTTCTCCGCACGGTCGTTCACACACCGTGGCCCGAGGCAGAGCAGTTCTGTTATGACGAGCACTGGAAAGCGCCAGTCCCAGCGCCGTGGACTTATCTCGAATATGAACCCTCAATAGAGGTGAATCATGCCGCTGAAACCCGGCAAAAGTAATGCCGTCGTAAGGTGCGAACGTTTCGGAACTGGTGAAGTCAGGCCGCAAACCGAAGCAGGCCGTCGCGATCGCGCTTCGCACCAGCGGGAAGCCCAAGCCGAAGCGCAGCTTGCGCGACATCATGAAGAACGGAGACGCCAATGCCTAACGTTACTCTCGGCGGTCTAAACACCGTCGCCATTGCGGCGGCGAGCGGAGTCTACCGGCTCAGTTTCATCGGTGGCTCCAGCCGCAGCATAGACCTGATGAACCTCGGCGGCGGGGCGATCTTCGTACGCGGGGACGCGACCAATCCCACCGTCAACGACCCGAATTCGCTATCGATCCCGGCCAACTGGGCGGCAAACGGGCTGACGGTGGACGGCGGCACCGGACTCGGCATCATCGCCGCAGCGGACACCACGATCAGCGTACGCGCACGATGACCACGCAGCGACCGACCTTTACGCAGCGGGAGGCGACGGCGCAGGATTCTTTTACCTGCTCGCCGCGGGCGGCGTGGCCCCGCCTTCGCTCACCTTCGACTTCACCACCGGCACCTTACCCGGCGCAATCACCTTCACCCGCGCCTCTATCGGCACCTACACCAACAATGCAGGCACGCTGATTACGGCAAGTAACAACGTGGCGCGGTTCAACTACATTGCGGGTGTGGCGAATCTGTTGATTGAGGGGACTGCGACGAATCTACTGCTGCAGTCAATGACTTTTCCACCACTTGGCTTCCAGTGGGGGGTCATTACCTCATCGCAGTTCGTTAGTCCAGATGGCACCAACAACGGTTGGAAGGTAGCTGGTCCTAGTGGATTTGGAGGAGTGCATGAATCAATCACATTCTCCAATGTTACCTATACTACGTCTGCGTGGATGAAGACGATTACAAACAGCGATCCTATCGCCTTTCGGCTTAATAATGTCGATACCGTTGTTCCACTCAGCACAACTTTGACAAGAGTTTCCGCTACTGCAACTCCCCCGCCGCAGCAAGCGATGAGACTATCTTCACAAATACAAGCAACGCTGGAAGTGCCTTTGGTATTTACGGAGCCCAACTGGAAACCGGCTCCAAGATGACCTCCTACATCCCCACTACCACAGCAACCGTCACCCGAGCCGCAGACTCAGCAGTATTCACCATCCCATCAGGCATCGGCCACCTCACCTACACCTTTGACGACGCCTCCACACAATTAGTGACCGTGAGCGCGGGCAGCTACACGATCCCTACCACGTTGAACCGGCCCAACATCAAGAGCATTGTGGGGAGTGCATGACGCTTGAATCCGCTTCCGCAGCATCTCCGCAGACTGGAACAGGTCGGATACTTCGTCATCATCCAGTACCCCTGGAAGATGCCCTAGCGTATAGACCAGGAAGAGGATTAGCGTGTTCACCTCCACGGCATTTAATACCACGGCATTTAATTCCATCCGCATGGCGATACCGATGCGGGTCTGCGGCCGCAGGATTTAGTTTTTCGATGGCATCCGGTAAAGCCGAAAAAGATCTGATCGCGACGGCGCGCGAACGCTACAAGCTCGCCGAGGAAGCAGAACGCGAGATCCGTCGCGAGGCGAAGATTGATCTCGAGTTCGCCGCGGGGAACCAGTGGGACGACGCCGACAAAGCGCAGCGCAACGCGATGGGCATGGGCACAAAGCGCCCGTGTCTCACGTTTAATAAATTAACCGGCCCGTTAAACCAAGTCGCGAACCAGGCCCGCATGAATAAGCCGGACCTCGAGGCGCTGCCGGTCGATTCCACCGGCGACCCCGATACCGCCAACGTGATCGAGGGCATGATCAGACACGTCGAGTATGCCTCGAAGGCCGACCAGGTCTATGAAACCGCGCTTGATCAGAGCACTAAAGGCGGATTCGGATATTTCAAGATTCTTACGAAATACTGCGGCAACAAGACGTTCGATCAGGAGTTGAGGATCGAGCGCATCGTCAACCCGTTCGCCGTCCTGATCGATCCGTACGCCCAGGAAGCCGACAAATCAGACATGCGGTGGGCATTCGAACTGGAGTGGATGCCGCGCGAGGAATACAAGGCCGAGTTCCCCAAGACCGAGGTAGCGCAGCTCAATTTCTTTGACGGCGGCATGAACCCCGCGCCCGAGTGGATCGGCAAAGATGGCGTGCTGGTCGCGCGCTACTGGTACGTCGAGATCGAGACGAAGACGCTCGTCGCCATCCAGTGGCCGGACGGCGCGGTCACCAACGAGTATCTCGACAATCTGCCGCCGGATCTGCCGCCTGGCGTGCAGTACGCGACCGACGAGAACGGCGAACGCATCGAGCGCGAGGACCAGATCCGGCATGTCAAAATGTGCCGGCTGAACGGCGTCGAAATCCTGGACGAAACCGAGTGGAAAGGCCAGTGGATCCCGATTCTCTGCGTGCTCGGCGAGGAGATGTACATCGAGAACAAGCGGTACTTGTTCTCACTCATCCGCTTCGCCCGCGACCCGCAGAAGCTCTATAACTTCTACCGCTCGAGCGAGGCCGAGACGGTGATGTTAGGGACGAAGGCGCCGTGGGTCGGGGTGAAGGGAATCTTCAAAGATCCGCGATGGGCGACGGCAAACACCGTGCCGTGGTCCTACCTCGAGTACGAGCCCCTGGATATCGCCGGCAATCCCGCGCCCATGCCGCAGCGCAATATATTCGAGCCGCCCATCCAAGCGTTGACGATCGGCGCCGCGCAGGCCTCTGACGACATCAAGGCGACCACGAACGTCTACGATGCCTCGCTGGGCAGCCAGTCGAACGAAGTTTCCGGCATCGCGATTCAGCGCCGCCAGGGCCAGATGGAACTGTCGAATTTCCACTTCGTGGACAATTTGAATCGCGCCATCCTGCAGTGCGGCGTTATCCTCTGCGACCTGATCCCGAAGATCTACGACACTCCGCGCCAGGTGCGGATCCTCGGCGAGGATATGCAGGAAGAGATCGTTAAGGTCAACCAGCAGTTCACCGACGATCGCGGTGTTACACGGTGTTACGACCTCGCCAACGGCAAATATGACGTGCGGATGAAGATCGGCCCCAACTTCAAAACGCAGAGGGAGCAGACGGCCTCTCAACTCGTCGAACTCTCGCAGAACTTCCCGCAACTCATGCAGGTTGCCGGCGACATCGTGTTCGACAATCTGAACCTCCCCGGCGCCGAGAAGATCGCCGACCGCTTACGCAAGTCGATGCCGCCGGGGCTGACGGACGACCCAAGCAAGAAGCCGCAGGAGATGCTGGCGGCGCAGAACCAGCAGCAGGCCCAGCAGATCGAGCAGATGACCGCGGCGCTCACCAAACTGACCGACGACGTCCGCAGCAAGACGATCGAGGCGGAATACAGCCAGCGGATCGAGCAGATGAAGATCGAGTCTAGCGACCGCCAGGCGGCGCTCAAGGCGCAGGTCGATTTAATCAAGGCGGAAGCATCGCTCACCTCGACAGAAAACATCGCCCTGCTCAAGTCGCAGGTGGCGGATCTGCAGCGGCAGATTGCGCTGATGGCGTCAGGGCGGCCGCCGAGGCCGCGGAGCAGCCCGAGCCGGGAGTGCCGCAAATGCCGCCCGGTGGCGGTGGCGGCGCTCCGCCCGCGGTTTCGCAGTTGGGGATGGGTTAGCAGATATGGTAGCGGGCGATCGCGGTCTTGACGGTGTACTTGCCGCATACGCAGCGTTTGGCCTTGACGCGCGGGCGGCCGGAGCCGCTGCCGTACGTCTTGCGGGCCGCGGCCATCTTGCGGGCTTCGTCAGTGGTAAGGCTGCGGGGCATTACATGCCACCTTTTGCAATCAAACGATCCAGAATCTCTGACGTAGCCGCTGCGGCCTCGGGGCCATACATTTCCAGCATTTCTTCGATAAAGTCGGCCCGCGCCTGCGTTTCCTCTTCGGCGGAAGCGCCGGGCCAGAAAGTATGCGCGGCACGCCAGATGATCTTGAGCTTGTTTGTGTAGGTCAACGACTCTGTTCATGCTTTTACTATAGCTGTTTTGTGCAGAGTTGTAAAGCTGTTTTATGCGGACCTTATCGAGATTTGATTTATGACTGAAGAAGTAACGCCTTCTCCCGCGCAAGGGACGGAAGACGCCGCACCGCAGGCCCCGACAGATTTTCGGGAGTTTGCCAAGTGGCGCGCGACCGGTGAGTTGCCCGAGCAGAAGGAAGAAACATCACCCGCGGCCGCGGAAGAACCGCCGGCCACAACTGCACCGGACTCGGAAACGGACGACACTCAGGAAACAGGGGACGAAAAAGAGGAAGGCGACCAGGACGCACCCGCCAAAGGCAAGGGCGGATCGCGCCAGCGCCGCATCGACAAGCTGACACGCGAAAACGAGGAGTTGAAGCGGCAGATGGCCGAGAAATCGGTGAAGCCGCAGGATAAGCCCCGGAACCCGCGCCATCAGCCCCCGGCAAGCCAAAGCTCGAAGACTTTCAGACGCTCGAGGCGTACCAGGAAGCTCTGACGGACTGGAAACTCGATGAACGCGAACGCCTGCAACGCGAGAAGCAGGCGCGAGACGCCACCGAGCAGACACTCCGCGCAGAGCAGGACGGGTGGAAGGCGAAAGAACGCGCCGCCCGTAAGGCGCACCCGGACTACGACGACCTGATGGACACGGTCGAGATTCCCGCTGGACCGGGAGTCCTGGCCGCACGTCAGGCCATGTTGGAAGATGAAAACGGCGCCGAACTCCTGTATCACCTGGCCAGGCACCCGAAAGAACTCGAGCGCATCGCGCAACTGTCACCGGCAAGCGCGGTGATGGCTATCGGTCGATTATCAGCATCGTTATCCCCTGCCTCTCCTGAAAACGGGAAACCCAAAATAACGGGCGCACCCAAGCCGCCGCCGCCAAGTGGAAGACAAGGCAAGACCGTATCCGATTCTCCCGACGATCCGGACGTGCAACGCGACTTTCCACGGTGGGCGAAAGCGAGGATGGCGCAATTGAAAAGGTAAGGGATTAAATGCCGAATGTACTCTTGACGCCCCAGATGATAACCAACGAGTTACTTCTGCGGTTCAAAAACAACTTGGGTTTTAGCGGTGCCATCGCGCATACATGGGATGACAAATTTGCAATCTCGGGCGCCAAGATCGGCGACACGCTGCGTCTGCGCGATGCCGTCGAATTCACGGTCGGAAAGAATCCGGACATCACGTCCGCGATTCAGGACGTGATCGAAACCCAGAAAACCCTCACACTCAACCAGCAGGCCGTCGTCGCGTTCAACTTCAGCTCCGCTGAACTCACGCTCTCGATCGACGCCTTCTCCGATCGCTATTTGAAATCCGCGGCCGTCGCACTGGCAAACCAGGTCGATGTCGATGGGCTAACGATGGCCTACCAGTCCACCGGCAACCAGGTCGGCACACCGGGCACGCCCATTGCCTCTCTCGACCCGTTCTGGATCGCCGGTGAGACACTCGACACGTTCTGCGCGCCGATGGACGGCAAACGGACCATGTGTATCAGCCCGAAAGTCCAGACCGCCGCACTGAAGGCCGCGCAGGGACTGTTCCAGTCCAGCAACCAGGTGAAGCAGCAGTACGAGCGCGGCCGCATGGGCACGATGGGCGGATTCGAGTGGGTCATGGATCAAAACGTCAGGACCCACACCGTAGGCCCGCTCGGCGGCGCACCGCAGGTCGGCGCGGCCAGCCAGACCGGGTTCCACCTTGGCGGTGACCGGTTTCACCGCCGCCGCCGCACTGCGCCTCAAGAAAGGCGACTCGTTCACGCTCCCGACAGTATTTCCCGTCAATCGCGTTTCCAGTGATCCGCAGGTCGACTTGCAGAAATTCGTGGTGACCGCGGACGTCTCGAGCGCGGCCGATGGAACGGCAACCATCCCGATCTACCCGCCGATCACGCTCGCCCCGTCGCCGTACCAGACGGTGACCAACTCGCCGGCCGCAGGCGCACCGCTCACCATCACCAGCGGCACCGCGGCGCAGCTTGTGTCGGAAAGCATCGCATTCCATGAGGCCGCATTCGTGATCGGAATGGCGCCCCTCGAGGTGCCCCAAAGGCGTGCATTTCGCCGCCGTCCCAGATGGACCCGGATACCGGCTGTTGCGATCCGCATGGTCAGTCTGACTACATGGTCACGACCGACAAGTTCATTACCCGGTGCGACGTTTTGTACGGGCACTGTGCGCAGCGACCTGAGTGGGCAGTGCAGGCTTGTGCAGTAGAAGGAGGATTCTGATGATTGACAGAAAGACCTGAGACAGACGCGAGAGAGAAGCAGAGGCGAAAGCTGCGGAGATGAGAGTCGTGGATCACGAAAGCCGCGCAGGCGAAACGCGAAGTGGAAAGCCGCGCACAGACAGCGGAAATGACGAAGCAGAGGCGCAGGCTGCAGACCTGGCCGAAGTTTACGGCAACATTAACGTGCCGCCGCTCATCGTACACAGCTTAGACGAGGCCGAGCAGCTCGGCAGCGCGTGGGTCGAGGTGGACTCGCGGGCATGCTCGCACGCACCCGCGCCGTAGGCTGCTATGCCATCCACCGACTACCCGCGGATGATGTTTCACCGGACTCAAACAGCCGGTGACCGTGCAGACGCGGGACGAAGAAGACGCGCTCGGCACGGAATGGGCGCGCACGATCTGGCCGGCGTCCAAAGCCGCCGCGCCAGAACCGGCGCCCGAACCGGAACCGGAACGAGACACTCCGGAACCGGACCCGGAGCCGGAAGAGGAGGTTTCGCCGGAGCCATCACCTCGGCCGGCGAAACCTCCTGCAAGGCCGCGCATGGCGACCAAAATCGCCAAGAAGAAGCGGGCCAGCCGGTGAGTAAAAAGGTGACTAAAAGGTGAGTTCGGTATATCCTCTGTTATCAATGACATAGAGAGGTGACCGAAGGTGAGTAAAGGTGAGTTCGCAGTTCCGCACCCGTTAGGAGCAGCAAACGATGATCATCGTATTGACAAAGCCCTCTGAAACCGACCGGGAGATCGCGCAGTGGCTACTCCACGAATCCCACGGAAGCCGAGCCCGGATCGTACCCGAAGCTGGCCTACAACGTGAATCTGCCGCCGGTAGTATCGTCCGCGATGCGGACGCACGAGGAGGCAATGGGCGATGCGTGGCGTGATACTGAACGTCGCCCCGTTGCCGGACGTCCCGACGGTGGCACTCGATCCCAACCAGCGACTCGGTGGCGGCCACGCCGGAAACCGCCAAATTTGCACGTCACGATCACCGGGCCGGGCGTCTAGCGGTACGTGGACTGCGACGAAAACCGCGGCCTGGCTTACGATTGTTGCCCCGATGACTCCACAGTCCGTCGACGGCGACGTGACCTATGCGGTGGCGGCTAACGTCGGCGCGATGCGGACGAGCTGACATCACGGTGAACGGCAAGGTCTTTACGGTCACGCAGTCCGCAGGACTGTAGCTTGCGAAGGGGCGTATGGCAACCACTGTCAGTGATCTGATCCACTCTTCCATGCGCCTGAACGGCGCGATCGCCGCCGGCGAAATACTCGAGACAAACGAACTCAACGATGCACTCGTCTCGCTCAACCAGATGCTCTCCTCGTGGAATACCGAGGGCGCATCGCTGGTGGGGCGCACCCGTCTCGTGATCTCGATTGCCGGGGGTGTGAACTCTTATGTCGTTGACCCAGCGGCCGGTCCAGATTGTAGCCGCCAGCGCCGCCATAAGCAATGTAGACTCTCCGCTCGAAATCGTGGATGCCGCCGGTTACGAAGCAATTCCCATGCCGGAAAAGGGATTGACATCGATCTTTGTGAAAAAGCTCTATTGCGACTACTCGTTTCCCTTCTGTTCGGTTTGGCTCTGGCCGACTCCGCGACTCAACGGACAGCTTGAAATGTGGCTTTTTGCGGTCATGACGCAGTTTGCCTCTCTCGCCGACACCATCTCTCTTCCGGAAGGCTACGAGGCCGGATTGCGGTGGAATCTGGCTGTAAACCTCGCGCCTGAATATGGCCGGCCGATCGACCAGGTCGTGCTGGCGAACGCGCAGAACTTCAAGGCGTCACTGGTCCAGTTGAATGCCAGCAATCAGATGCGGTCGCAGGCTGCCGGCTACCGATACAACCCGCAGCGCAGTAAGGACTTTTATGGCGACACCAACCCCTGTCTTTCCCGCCGCACTGGCAACCAACGCGCAGCTCAAGGTTGCCAACAATCTGATTGCCACTACGCTCCGGGTGGGCAGTTGATGCCGCAAACACGATTCTGTTCGTTCACATCGATCGGCGGGATTCCGCGGCGAACATGCTCGTATCGATTGACAAGGAGATCATCGCGATTGATGCGGTCGGTGACGGCGCCCGAACCCGGCGCTCCTGGTCGCGACCGGGGGCGGGGCTTCGACGGCACGTCGGCCGCACCGCACTCAGCCGGTGCGCAAGTTGTCGATTCTCATCGATGCCTGGCACCATAACGCGCTTGCGCGCCGAGGTTCAGGCGATCGAAGCCTTCATCGGGCCGAACGGCCAGAATATCGGCGGCGCGGCGTATTGGATTTTCTCTAAACCTTACGACTTCCCCGCACAGACGCCCGGAGGTTCCCTGGTCGCCGGCAATAATTCCATTCTGCTATCGCCCGTGCCCGAAAGGCGTGAACGGGTCGGACCAGTTTCACTATCTGTATATTTCCGGCGGCACCGGAGCGGCGGAAGCCGTGCTGATCACGGGCGGCACGGCTGTATCCGGCGCGGCTTCGGGCTCGATGATCGTCAATTGCGCCAATACACACACCGGAGCCTGGACGATTCAGAGCGCCAGCGCCGGCATCCAGGAAGCCATCAATATCCTGCCTTCCGGAGCCGGCACGGTAATCATTCCCGTCGGCGACCATACAGTGCGTGGAACAGTGACCGTTCCAGGAAGCAACACGGCCATTACAGGACTTCACGGCGCCTCGGTCACCGATAACACGGCGGCCGGAATGAACCTGTTCCGGTTCTTCCGCCCAGGAGGGTTGGTAGGGGGCCGGAACGCCATCCGGGACCTCTATATCACGTGTCTCAAGACATCCGATTCCTGCATCTATATCGACGGGCAGAACACGATGCTGGTGCGCGACATCTACATCCAGGGCGGGAGTCCTACCGGAATCACGATCGCGGCCAATGCAGGCACCTTTGACGTCTATATCGAGAATGTCAACGTCAGTCTGGCGAATGCGACGGCCGGCAAGGGCATTGCCATTCTGGGCAGCGGGTCCACCAAACCGAGCGCCGTCTACATCTCAAAGACCCAGTTGGCTTCCGGACAATACGGTTTGTATCTGACCGGGGTGGGCGGCCTGTATGTGAGCCAGACGGATATCATTGTCCCGACCACCGGCATCATGATTGCGCCAGGCACCGGCAGCGAGGTTTCGCTCGCATGGTTCAGCGACGTGACAGTGGACACCTGCGGAGACAATGGAATCCAGACCAGCCCGACCGGCAGCGGCTCCGTTTCCTCATTGCAGTTCATCGGGTGCTGGACGGCTACCTGTACCGGGGTGGGAGTGCAGATCAATGCCGGCGGCTCGACCGTGGTTGACGGCATCCGGTTTATCGGTCACCGGTCAGTTAATAATCAAAAGCACGGGGTTCAGTTGAATGGCGGCATCAATCTTCAATTGAGCGATTGCACGATCGCCGGAAACAGCACCGGAAGCATAGGCGTCTTTCACGGCCTGGCAGTGGCGGACGGGCGTGTCCAAGTTTCAGGTTGTCGGCGGCACCTATGGGCCGGCGGACAAATTTATCGACGCCCAGGCGTTCAGTATTTTCATTGCCGCCGGCGCCAGCAACAGCTATCAGATTACCAACGCCAACGCCTAGCGGCAATACGTTGGGCAGCATCAACGACCAGGGCACGGGGATCAACAAGATCATCAAAAACAATATCGGCGAACGATGACGCCGGGTTTCAACACGATTGCCAGCGCCGCATCGATCAGCCTGGGAACTACGGATCAATCGGCGTATTTCATCTCCGGAGGCACGCCGATCACCACGATCCAGGGGGCTGGAGGGGCAGGGAGATCACACTGATCTTTACCGGGGCGCCGCCGGGGGCTTGGGAACGGGCGGCAATATCAACCGCGGCACAGACGGCGGTGCAGTATCAGGCAATACGACTGACGTTTGATGGGACAGGTTGGTTTTAACAGCGATCAGATCGACATGATCAACGCCCGCGGAGCGCGTGAGAATCGCTTCGATAGTATCGACTTCCGGGGCGCCGATGACCGAGATGGAATAGCCCCAGGATTGGATTTGCTCGAGGTAATCGCGGCCCGGAAACCCGCGAATTGGCCTCGAGGCCGGCAAGGGAGAATTCGGTAAGAATCACCGGGTGGTAGCGCTCGATGGTTCGCCTGGCGCCGGAAAGCGCGCGGAACTCGTGCCCCTCGACATCGATCTTGATCAGATCTACCGGCATATCGGGCGGCAGGCAGTCATCTACCCGGACGGCTGCAACGTAATCAGCCGACAGTGCCGCTTCCGGACTTTCCGGCGCCGGTCCCACGATTCCGTTGGTGTAAGAGGCGCCGATCACGAGGGTGGACGGCGTGTCAGAGGCGGCGGCCGCGATGATATGCAGGTTGGCGTAGCGATTCAGGGCACGGCTTGCCGAGAGCAGCCGGAGGTTGCGCTGCAGCGGTTCGAATGCATAGACAGTGGCTCCGAGCGAACAGGCGAGCAGGGAAAAGTAGCCGCAATTTGCGCCGATGTCGACGACGCAGGAATCTGGCCGGACGAGTTCGACAAAGCGACTGCGTCGTTTCCGGTTCGTATCCCGCGCGGATATTGGGCGCGATCAGTTGGTCGTCCGCGGCGACATAGATTTGAAAGCGTTCGAGTGTTACCAGTTCAGCTTCAGAATTGCGGGCCAATAATCCGCGGTGCTGAAACTCGAGCGACTGCAGATAACTGGAGACAACCGCATCGAGCGGTGAACCGGCCAGGAGGTAATGGCCGGCCAACTCCTCGGTATGGGGCTCCCGGCCGAGCAGCAGACGGAAGCAGGCGACGATGTCTTCCCTGGTCGCATTCATGAGGAACGGATCATACCATGCCTGTCTTTAACGCCGCACTGTTTAACGCCGCGCTCTTCGGCGCCTCAGGCGCGCCTCCGGGGCCGATCATCGAAGTAGGGCAAGGATTACTGTACCCGGCCCTACGCAAAGCCGGTATAACGCTCGGACCCCAGCGGACGCCGTCAACAGCGCAGTTTCAGGACGCAATCGACGAGCTCAACCGGCTGCTTGGATCGCTCAATTGCGATCGTCTGTGGATCTATGGCGAGGATATTCTCAGCCTTCCGCTGAACGGTCAGACGATTTACACGATCGGCATCGATCCCACCGGAAGCATCGCGGCGGATTTCGCGGTTCCCGTGCCGAAGGCGATCACCGAGGCGGTATACGTCTCGGGCGGAGTGCGTTACCCGCTCCGTCTTCTCACCCCGCAATTGTGGTCGCGGATTCAGTATCAGGGCATTGGGGAATCGATTCCCGGAGGGATCTACTTCGATCGCGGTTATCCGATCGCGAACATCTACCTTTACCCTCAGCCGGCAAGCGGTGATCTCGGAGTTGTACGTCTGGCACGTGATACCGGGCGTTCAGACTCTTTCCGATGTCGTAGTCATTCCGTCCGGTTATGAGGATGCGCTCGTGCTCAACCTCGCCGTGCGCCTGGCGCCGCACTTCCAAAAGGAAGTGCATCCGGACGTGAGGCAGCAGGCGCGCGAGTCGCTGATGCGCCTGGAATCGCTCAACGCGCCGCAGCCGATCGCGAGCCTGGACAACTGGGGATCCTGCGGATGCGGTGACGCATACGGCGGCGTGGCGGTTGTCTCAGGCGGCGGCGGATCGAACGGGTCCGGAGGCGGCGGGACGGGTCCTCCCGGCCCTCCGGGTCCTGCGGGTCCTCCTGGCCCCCAGGGTCCTCCAGGAACCGCGGGAGGTCCGCAGGGGCCGCAAGGCGCCACCGGGCCGACAGGAGCGACAGGGCCGGCGGGTCCTGCCGGTTCCACAGGTCCCACTGGGCCGCAGGGAATCCAAGGAATCCAGGGGCCGGCCACTGCAATTCAGGACGAGGGGGTGGCCCTCACGCAGCGAGCCACGCTGAACTTCGCCGGCGCCGGTGTGACCGCAACCGACGATAGCGCGAATAGCCGGACGCTGATCACGATACCCGGTGGCGGCGTCACCGGGGTCGGACGGCCGATTTCGGATTTCGGGGCCGTGGGCGATGGTGTCACTGATGATACGGCGGCGGTGCAGGCGGCGTTTACCTGGGCAATGAACGGCGCGGGAACGACAAATGTGACCTTCGGGTACGGACGTGGCATCTTCGGCAATCCGGGGATCTATAGAATCACATCTACCATCCTCATCACGAATGTTGTGGGCCTCTCATTTCGGGCCACCCATGCTTGTCGTTTTATCTGGGACGGCAATACCGTGTCTCCTATGTTCTGGTTGCGAAACTGCAACACTTGTCAGTTCTCGGGCGTCATGATCACGGGAGGGGAGGTCACCCATTCTTACTTGAAGGTTTCAGAATTTCGAATATGGGTCTCGGGATAACCTCTGCCATGAACCGCTTCGTGAATGTCTGGATGATCATGGCAGCGAGCGGGCTCGGGACCGGTTTCCGGGACGGCGGGCCGGGAAGCATCAACGGTAACAACGACTTTATGATGTTCGAAGACTGCATCGTGACCAACTATTCGGTGGCGGCATGGGCAATCACGAACACTCAGGCGTATTCGTGGGTCATGAGCAACTGTCAGGGGACGGGGAATGGGGTTGGGAAGTATGCGGTTTCGGGAGGCGATGGAATTCCTAGCGCGTCTCCCTTCTATTGGCATGACGGTCTTGTGGGCGGCCACACCGTGGCGGACTTTTATATTAAACATACGCAATCTGACGGGGCGAACTACCACATAGACAATGTGATGTCCGAGGGGTCTAACCGCTTCCTGATCACCTCGCCAGCGAATTCTCTCTATTGCCGCACCACAATCGAAAATGTGAGGTTTAACCAAGGTAACCTGAACGCTGACGGGGTGGCCATGCACTTCAGTCATGCTGGGCCGATCCTCATCCGAAATTGCGGGTTTGGGAGTCTATGAGTGGCGCGGAAGGTGCGTTGTCGATCATCTGGGACGTGCAGGGGCCAATTGCGCCGAGTATGGGCTGCTTCCCGTTTATGAAGCTTCAGGGCTGTACATTCTACACGACGAACACGACCACCGACACGGTGATCGGGAGCGGGCCGGGCAGGTCCCCTCTCGCGGTCTTATCTGTCGAGGGATGCGTGGCGGTCAAATCCTTGGTGTCAGGAGAGCAGTCTTTCATTAGCATCGACAGGGTCATCATCAACAACCTGCCCACCGCCGCACCAGCCACAAGCGGCGCAATCTGGCGCGATCCCGCGGCCGGTAATGTTCTTAAGTGCGTTCCATAAGGGCGCCACTATACACGTGAAAATCTCCCTTTCCGGTCCATCCTACACGCTGCAAAGCGTCGTCGCGGCAGCGCAGCAAACGATGAATTTCTATCCGGAGACGATCGCCGTTCCGGACGAGCCGCGGCGCCAGGTGCTGTTCGGCCGGCCGGGGTTGAAGTTCTTCGCGCAGTTCACGCCGACGAAGATCCGCTGCCTGTGGGCCGGCGGCGGCGCGCCTCTTTGCCGTGCATGGCAACAAGCTATCGGAGATCCACTCCGACGGCACCGTGACCGCCCGAGCGGGCATCATAGCGGACGGGCAGCATCGAGCCCGATCCCGCGCAGATCTTCAGCAACGGCCACCAGCTGCTGGTCGTAAGCGGCGGCCTGGTGTATCTGCGACAACGGCGGGTGAGCGGCGGGCCGCTGCCCGTGCGCTTCAGCGTGGGCGGCACCGCATCGTACACCGGCGCCGACAGCCAGGTACATCGCCTGACTGGTCCGCCTTTCGATGGCAGCATGGTCGGCCGCGTATTACGTGCTCGACGAGCGGCGCAACCATCCATAACGTCGTCACGATCTCGAGTCCCGATATCATGCTGGTGTTGCCGAACCCGCCATTGCCCGCGGCTTCGGAATCCGTCGTGGACCGTGGATTCCGGGGCGGCGCTCGACGGGGTGACGGGCGGGTTTCTGGACGGCTACTTCATCGTCAACCGCGTGCCGCGGCCCGATCTTCCGCAGGACCAGGATCCCGGCCGGCAATTCAATATCAGCGCACTGTACGACGGCACGCTCTGGGAAGCGTTGGATTTCGGCGTCAAAGAAGGCTATGCCGATTACATCAATTCGATCCTCTGCGACCACGAGGAATTGATATTATTCGGCCGCGAAACCATCGAGGTCTGGCGGAATATCGGTTCAACGCTCGATAATTCCGGCGTGGCTAGCTTCCCCTTTGCAGCGCATGGAGGGCGCGTTTATCCGCGACGGCTCGGTAGCCGTCTACGCGCCTTGCTCAGTGGGACCGTACATATGCTGGCTCGGCGGCACTCCGAGCGGCCAGACTGTCGCGTACCGCGCGCTCGCATTCACGCCCGAACGCATCAGCACGTATGCGGAGGAGTCGACGTGGAATGCCCCCGATTTCAAAGTGTCTGACGCAGTCTCTTACTCGTATCGCGACGGGGGCACTCTGTTCTGGGTGGTCAATTTCTGGCAGCAGGGACAGCGCGGCGGATGCTGGGTGTTATGACATGGGCGAAGGACTGTGGCACGAGCGGGCCGGATACAACACCACTACTAAAGTCAATTCTACGCGCTATCAGCCGTGGTATCACGCATTCGTGCCTGAGTGGGGCCAGGGCGGCAAGCATATCGTGGGCGACCCGGTCACCGGCAAACTGTACGAGCAGGCCCTGAAGTACTACGACGACGACGGCTTGCCCATCCAATACCTGCGCGCGTTTCCGCATCTCGCTGAACGAAGACCGAAACCAGTTCCACCATCGGATCGAGGTCTACATGGAGACGGGGACCGCGGCGGCGGCAGCTCCGGAAATGATCGTCGGGCTCGACTGGAGCGACGACCGCGGCCATACATTCAAGACTCTGCCGCCGTTGCAGTCTTCGGGCGTGAACGCCGACTTCACGCAAGCGCATCGTCTGGCGGCGCCTCGGCCGTTCCCGCGATCGCGTCTACCGCATCGGCGTTCAGGGCAAGGCCAAGGTGGCGCTGACCGATGCGTTCCTCGAGGCCACGCCGGGAACATCCTGATGCCGACTCATCACGCCGCCTTTCCGGACGTCGCTGTTGACGGCAGAACGGCGTGCCGTTTGCGACCGGACAACGGCGACATACAGACGACGCGCGACTGGTGGCTCTACTGGAACCAGCTCACTGACCGAAGCAATTCAAACTCGAAACTGGCGACTGCAGGGCACGCACGCAGACCGGCCCGATGCCGGACGGAATGCCGGAAGGCGCGCTGTATTACGAGAGCGATCGGGGCGTCCTCTACGCAAGCACGCTTGGCGTCTGGCAATACATCGCGGGCACCATGTAGGGGCACGCTCGTGCCGGACCAGCGCCCTACTGGATCTCGGCGTTCATGACGCCGGATTCGACTTCCGCCACCGTTGCGCCGCCACCGCGTGAGTTCATCTGGAATCAAACCGCGTGGGTCGAAATCGGTGGCACAATCACCACGCAGAACGTCGTAACCGGGTCGCGCGCTCTGAATACGACATACCACAACATAGGCGGGAGTCCACTGTTTGTAGCCGTGACCGCTACCTGCACCACGGGCGCGGCATATTGTACAGCACTTGTGGATGCCGGCGCTTCGCCGGTGACGACGGTCGCGCAGTGCATCTGCGCCGGGAACTTGTGACAAGCACCCGCAGCCGCTTACCGTTTGTTGTGATTGGCGCACAGCTACTACTACCGAATAACGCGGAAGCGGAGTTCCTGGCCCAACGCTTTCAATCTGGACTGGTGGCAGTGATCCACATTGAACGCTCGACAGATTACGGCTTGATCAAAGCCGTAATGAGAACAGCCCGCGATCTATCGCCATATTTCCGACGACGGCTCCCCGCCGGCGGACGAATACCGGCCCATCGAATCGGACGCCATCTGGTATCTCGTGGCTCTGGGACGGCAACGCTGCTGCTCGGGCTCTGGATGCTGGTTCCGCAGAACGGCATCTGCTGGGAGATCCACACGTGCGCTGCTTCCGCACGCCTGGGGCGAGCGGGCGCACCGCGCGGCGCAGGTGATGCTCGCCTGGGTTTGGGGAAACACGCCTTGCCGCAGGTTGATTACCAACGTGCCGGCAGATAATCGCCTCGCCTTCCATTTCGCTTTGAACGCTGGGATGGAAGTGTTCGGCAAGAACGAGGACAGCTTTCTGAAGGGCGGGAGCCTCCTCGATCAGATCTGCCTCGGCCTGAGCAGGCCGCGCGAGGTCGCACAAGTTTCAGGGAAGTAAAGGAAGGAGATAAACGATATGGGATTGAGACGAATAAAAGCACCGGTTTATGTTCAAACACCAGAGCCGGGTGATCCTGACTGGGGGATAGACAGTGGGGTCGGTATTGACAACAGCCTGCCATGGGCACCGGGACGACCAGGTACATGACCTGCCTGGAGGTGGTCATATAGACAACAGCCTGCCTGGAGGAGGCCATGTCTGGGGCGCCTGGATCAAAGTCCTGCGATGGGTCTTTGGACCTCACATCGACAATAAGCCACCTGGAAGACCCATTCTGCCGCCTCATGTGGACAATGGCCTGCCGCCCGACAATGTCCACATTTGGTGGAACGGGCGTGGCAACTGGGAAATCTTAGATCCTGGATTTGGCAGACCACCTGTGATCGGGTGGGAACCCGTTGATCCTGGGTTCGGTGTCGGTGGTGGAGGCGGCGGCACTTTACCTGCACCTCCTCCTGGCCAGTGGGTGCCTGGAGATCCGAACTATGGAATCCCAGAGCACGAGTGCAATTGTAAGGAACACAAGCTGGCTCGCTGGTTCTATGTTTTTAATCCTGGTGATTTGACGAAGCCGGTGCCGCCCGGCGGTCCCGAGCCCAAGAAGTAGACACGTTCACCAGAGGGCGGCGGCGGCATTGCCGTCGCCCTCGAAAGTACCGATTCACTGGCGTCAGGAGCATCAGGCTGCGTCGGTGAGAGTAGGTATGGGGCCGCTTCCGTACGGCCCCGCCCGGTTTCCATCCGGGACGCTCCGCAGCCGAGAGATGCGGCTGGTCAGGAGTGCCTGGTAACCTTTTCGATGAATTTACCAATGGCGATGACCAGTCCCTCGATGCGCTCATTGGTCTCGCGGTTTAGTTTTTCTATGCGCCCGTCAGTTGCGAGCATCATATCCTGGGTCTCGCGCCAGCGCTTATCCAGTTCTTCATCGCGGCGCTCCTGGCGTTTCCAGATGGCTTCGATGTGGCTCTTCATGTCGCGCTCGCGGACAAGGTACTCTTCCCAGTCTTTGCGGCGCTGTTCGACGTATGCGGCGTTCTGGAATTCCAGCCGCTCGATGCGTTCGTCTATGGTCACGGTGATCTCTCTTGCCGGATGGATTCCGGCTCACTCCAGAAATAGCGCATGGCAAATAATCTGCACATTATGAGGGTCAACATGTTCAAACAAAAGGAGTTACTGTGCCTGCGGCCGTGGCGATTCCAGCGGCGGTGAGTTTAGGAAGTTCGCTTTTAGGAGGCTTCTAGGTTCGAGTGCGGCCAGCAAGGCCGCCAAGATCCAGCAACAGGCCGCCACTGCCGCGGCCGGCGACCTCAAGACGCAACTCAACCTGTACAACCCGCAGATTGGCGCCGCCGGGACCGCGGCGGCGCAGGGCGTGACCGACGCCACCACTGCCGGCCAGCAGGGGATTACCGGAGCAGTCACCGGCGGCCAGCAACGCATCGACGCGGGCACCGCGCAGGCGCAGCAACTGCTCCAGCCGTACATCGGCGCCGGCGGCCAGTCGCTCTCGACGCTGATGGGCGGCCTCGCGCCCGGTGGCGACCTGAACAAGACGTTCACGGCTGCCAGGACATGCAGGCCTACGATCCGGGCTACGCCTTCCGGATGGCGCAGGCGAACAAGGCGCTCGCGGGATCGGCAGCCGCCCGCGGCGGCGCTCTCGGCGGCAGGGGCGCTGACGGCGTTGTCCTCGCTGAATCAGAACCTGGCCTCGGGCGAGTTCGCCAACGCCGAGCAGCGGTTCCGCGCGCAGCAGACGGATCGCTTCAATCAGATCTCAATTCGCTCGTGAACCTGGGGCTGACGTCTGCCAACCAGGCGGCTAACTACGGGATGACGGGCGCGGACGAGGCGGCGCGGCTCGGGCTGACCGGCGCGACCGCCGGCGCGGACCTCGGATACCGTGGTGCGATGGGCGCCGGCGGGTTCACCACGGAGGCCACGCGCGAGCAGGCGCAGAACGCACTGCAGACCTACGGCAAGATCGGCGACCTGATGACCGGCGGCGCCGCGGCTGCAGGCCGCGGGCACCGTGGGCTCGGCGAATGCGTGGAGCGGTGCGCTCGGCGGCGTTGCCAATGCGGCTAACCAAGTCGGCGGGTATTACCAGGGAAAGAGACGCTCAAGAAACTAGCAGATATCTTTCGCAATCCGGCGGTAGGGGTGCCCGCATAAACATGGCTTTAGATCCTAGCATCAGCCTCGGCTTCCGGCCGCCGGTGATTCCGCCGTCGCAAATCCTGAACCCGGTCGAGCAGTTCGGGCAGATCCTCTCGCTGCGCAATCTGATGACGCAGGGGCAGCTCGGGCAGCTCGGCTTGCAAACAAAGCAACTCGAAGTCGATCAGTTGCGGCGCCAGATGCAGGAGCAGCAGGAGTACGCCGACGCCATGAAGGCGTACGCGCAAGGCGCACAGCACGCCGTCGCCGCCGGTTCAGGACAGCGCCGCTCCAGACCGCCCCGGTTGTGCCGCTCTGTCACGGCAGCGGTGCCGCCACCCATGACCGCGCCGTGATACGCCAGTGGCGGCGCGTCCCCTGCGCCGTTGAGCGCACTGATGACCCGCAGACACCGGCAGCGGCGGCGCCAGCGGCTCCGATCGCGCAAGCGCCTGCGATGGCCGCTTCGGCCGGAACCCAAGATTACTCGGAATGACTGCGCCAGCGTTTATCGCGCGCTTTCAATAAGCGGGATGGCGAAAGTTAAGGAAGCTTTTGCGCTTGACGAGGCGGAAGCTCAAGGCCGCGAAGGAGGAAGCACGAGAGGCCGCTATGGGAGTAGCGGACGAATGGGGCAGGGCGGGAATAGCCGTGCGGAATTCAAAAGATCCGGCCACGCAGTTCGTGACTGAACTCACGAAATTGGGGAACAACAAACGCCTCCCGTGGCCCACCGTCCGCCAGATGATCTCCGATGGCTACGACGCACACAGAGAACGAGCATCTCAGGGTTTCATCGACAACGCCCGAGAATGTCATGGATACTGACCAGAAATCGCGGCAAAGAATCTGGCGGCGGGTTTGATGAGCGCAAACAGGGCGCAACGGATATCGGCCCTGTCAATCAATCAGGACGGTTACTGACAAGTTCCTCGCAATCCACCCCACACTTCGGCCGATACTAGGCGACACGTTGTTCGCCGGACGTCAAAGATGCAGCGCAGCACTTGACGACGGAAGGCAGGGATCTTGCCGAAGGCCCGGCATGGATGCGGTCGTTGCCGCTGCGGGGAATACTCGGAACCGGCACTGGGCGGAGAGGTCAGGCGGCATTTGATGCCGCCCTCACGCAAGTTTCCCAAATATATTCAGGATTGGTATCGGGACGCGGTACACGCCTCTGGAGTTAGGCAGCGCGCATTGACACCGGAGCAGAAGACAACCGCAGCACAGGCCGCGGCAGGCTAGACGCAGCAACAGACCACCGCGAACGCGCCAACATCGAAGGCAAACTCCGCGACGATTTCACGTGCAGGTAACCAGGCGATTTCCGGGTCATGCGCGATGCATATGGCCGGGCGCAATCGATAATCGCCGGAGGAAGAGGCGGAGTTCGCGATATAGGTCTGATCTACCAGTGGATGAAAATGAATGATCCAGGTTCATCTGTTCGAGAGGGTGAACGAGCCGACGCCGCGAATGCCGGTGGAGTTACAGAAGGCATCAGGAATCTCTATAATCGCCTGCTCACTGGCGAAGTCCTCCTGACAAGACTCGCGAGGATATCGTCAACCAAGTTCAAGGCTACTATACGCAAGAGGCCGCACAGCACCAGAAGACCGTGAGATCAATATACTGGAATCGCAGTCCGCAGCCGGACTTAATCCTAAAAACGTCATTCCTGACTTCACGAGCACGGCAGGAAAGCCAATCGGCCCGAAAAGCCAAAGTACGAAACCATCGAGAAGACCGGCGCCGCACCAGGCGGCCGCGTCACCGGAACCGTCACGATTGCGCCACCCGGAAAGATCAAGGTGACATCTCCCGAAGGTGATGATTACTGGGCAGACGCGAGTCAATGGCCGACCTTGGAAAACGCAACTTCACCAGGAAATAAGCAGTGCCAACTCAGTACGCTGATCTCGGACTGATTCCGGTAGACAACCCGATTCCAGGAATGATCGACGAAGCCGCGCAACGGCACGGCGTCGATCGCAATCTGGCGCACGTCGTCGCTCAGATGGAATCGAACTACAACCCGAAGGCCGATTCCGGAAAGGCGCAAGGCGTGATGCAGTTGGCACCCCTACCGCGCACGAACTCGGGGTAACGGACGCATTCGATCCATCTCAAAACATCGATGCGGGAGTGCGGCTGCTGAAGCGGTTAAGCGACAAGTACAACGGCGATACCAAGCTTGTGCTGGCCGCTTATAACGCGGGCGAAGGCGCGGTTAAGAAAGCCGGTGGCGTACCCAACTACCGGGAAACCTAGAACTACGTTAGCCAAGGTAACCGGAAGCTGGATGCCGCCACGCAGGATGCGAGCGACAAGTACAGCGACCTGGGTCTGATCCCCGTGAATCAGGCCGCCGCGCCACAAACCGATCCTGAGATTCGCGCACCTCTCACTGAACCTCCCGATCCCAATGCCAAGCCGCCGGGAGCGAAACAGCCGGAAAAGACCTTCGAGGATTCGTAAGCAACCTCGGCACGAGTGCGCTCAACCTCCTGAGCCCGGTCCTGCATCCCATGCAGACAGTCGAGGGTATCAGCGAGATTGGGCAGGCGATGGCCGAGAAAAGCGGCTTCAAGCCCGTCATGGGCCAGTCGCATATGCAGGCGCTCAACGCTCTCGGGGACTTCTACAAGCAGCGCTATGGATCGTGGCAGGGATTCAAGGACGCCTGGTACAACGACCCGGTCGGCATGGCTTCCGATCTGGCAACGGTCGTTTCCGGTGCCGGCCTCGGCGTCAACGCGGCCCAGGACTTCATCAAAGTCGCGGGGTTATCGGAACATGCGGAGGCCGTCGCCAACGCAATAGGCAAGGCGGGAACGGCGGCAAAGGGCAGCGTAGTCGGGATGGTCAAAGCCATTCCGGATATTCCGGTCGAAGCGGGTAAGGGCGCGGTACTCGGCGGGATCGGTTTCCAGAACCCGATAGCAGGCGCAAAGCTCGGCGCATTGAACGCTCTGCGCAAGGGGGCGGCTGAAGGCGCGAAGGTAGCACTTGCGGCACGGACGCAACGGATCGCGGATGCGCTGAAGGCTGCGGAAGAACTCCGGGCAGGGCAGCGTATCGTGGTCGGGGATCGGCTCGGTTGCGCCGCCGCCGCAAGTAAGGGGCTGCTCGAAGCAGGCCCGTCGTCACGCCTGCGCCTGCTGACGCCAGTTTCGTGCGCGCCGTTCCGCGGAATACCCGCCGGTCGAGCATCCGATGGTTCGAGGAGCCCAGCAGGCCGGCGAGTTCACGCCCGAAGAGACGGCGCGGGCGGCAGGCGCATCCTCGAGAACGTCGAACCGCAAGCGGCACCGGCAGCGCAGCCGCCCGCACCCGCGCCCGCCGCACCGCAACCTCAATCGGCCGTGCCAGCGAAATCCGCGCCTGCTGCAGTCGAAACCCCATTGAGTTGGGCGCGCGCAGAAATTGTTGATCGAGGACAGTTACCGGCGGTCAGTGAGATTCAACGGCGCTTCAAGATGGGATACGGAGCAGCCACCGACGTTTTGCGTGAGGCTCAAGGATTACGGCCAAAGGCAGAACCCATAGTCACGCAGCCGCCGGCTAACGGCGCCAGCCGCCGCGCCCAAGCCCGCAGGCCGCAGAACTCGCGCAGCAGTTCGAGGCCACGACCCGCCCGGACCGCATGCTGGACTTCCTGAAACGGATGGACCCCGAGATCAGCGGCCGCGGCCATCGACAACCTCGACCCCAACCAGTGGGAGCTCGTGGCGCGCGGCGCCGGCAGTCCCGGCCGGCACGATTCCGACGCCCGGAAGACATCGCGGCGGTGCGCGGCAACCTCGCGCAGTCTGAAGGCGCATCGCAGATCACCGCAAAGACTCCGGACGCGGCGAAGGCGCAGTTTGAGCAGAAGCGCGAGACGCGCCACCGTATCGAACCGGACCGCGATGGCTACGCGGTTTCGAGACGCCTTGATGAAAGAAGGCATCACTGCCGACGACGTCGCGAAGATCGAACCGGGCTATGTGAGTAGCAAGCAGATTACGGAGCTGCGCATGCGGCCCAGATGGGGCAACATCGCGGAGCACCTCGGCGAAAAAGAGCCCAGCGCGCAGACCATAGCCGAGATCGTTCGCCAGATGCGCGAGCAGGCAGTCACGCCAATCCGGTAACTCCCCACCATTCTTCTCCTCCTAACGCGGAGCGCCCACACGGCGCCCCGCTCTTTGCGTCTGCGCACCTGGCTCGCCGTGCGGTCATTGCTTCTAACTTCTGAGCACCACCATACAGCCAAGCTGGTACGGTTCGCCATGCCGGTCTTGGCCAGTATGACCGACACAAACGTCTTGATCGAACCTACTTCCAGGCGGAGTTCATGGGCAATTTGCTTGTTCAGCATGCCGGCAGCCACGAGATCGACTATCTGCGCTCGCGATGGGACAGGGGCTTGCCAAACAGTGAGATTACGTCTCTGGGGGATTGATCTTGGGACGTTTGCATTCCAGACAAACGCGCATCGAGCCCGCGTCCGTGTAGTCGGTGTAGTTCCGGCCGCAGCGTCCGCAATTCTTCGGCACGCCCGTCACAGATCCCCGAAGCGTGCGAATTGAGAAACACGGCAACTACTCCCCTCCCACCGCCGCTTCTGCTGGATGGCCGTCATACCACGGGCGGAACGCAATCTCTGCCAGAACCTGAAGCAGCCTCCGCTCTTCATCCGGCGTGATGCGGCCTTCCAGGAATTCCATCTCGACCATGTGGAGCTTAGGGCCGTCTACGTGCCGTTTTGCTGCTTCGGCTATCACGTCCTCGAGGTTGGGCCGGTCCTTGAATAACGTAAGCTGCTCTTCGAACAGCACCTCATCACCGACGTAGCCGCGGATCGCCACGCGGATCATGCCTTCCCTCCCACCGGCGCCGCTTTCGCTGTGACCCAATCTCCCCGAGATTTTGCCGTAACGAGGTGTCGGCGCCGGCGAGAACTTGGGATAGATCCGGATGCGACCATCCCTGTTCTTTTACGAACCCGTGTCCGGCGTAGGGATGTTCCACCCAGTCGGAGGGCTCGTGGCGACGTTTAGTGATGCATGCGGGGCAATTCATGCGGCTCCTCCATTTCCGTAGGAAGTTTCATCTTACGCTAGGGTTTCGGGCGGTTGTTCGCGCGGCGCTTTAGCTTCTTCTTCAGTTCGCGCTCGAACACCACGGCGAAGTCCACGACGCTGACGTCCAGCCTCCAGAGCAGCTTCATCACCGTGTCCAGCGTGGGTGAGTGCGAGCCCTGTTCCAACCCGCTCATGTAGCCGCGATCCACGTCGCTTTCAAAAGCGAGGCGTTCCTGCGCGATACCGGAGGCGGTGCGAAGTTCCTTGATAGCCAGGCCAAAGGCGAGACGTACCAGGGTAAACCCCCGTCGGGGGCTTCCGAGGCATATATCGCATGGTCGCAACTCCACTATTAGAAATACCACGCGATAGGTGCCGTGGGATAGATGGTACTATCTTTCGGACAATGATAAAAATGCCGCCACTGGCCGCACCGCGCGCCACCACGCAAGTTCAATGCTGGATCTTTCAGTACGCCTACTACTACTGGCCGGTTTGCAACCCAATTCAAATCGTGCACAATTGGTTGCATTATCTTTCGGCCATTCTATCTCTCTTAGCCGCTGCTTGCTGCCGCCCAAGGCCTGATAGAACGCCCAAATTTAAGAGTCTGCCGGTCCGGGTATGCCGCACGCCGCTCCAAGTCGAGGCCCGCCATCGTTCAACCACAGCGTAGGCTTATTACTGCCATGTCACCGTAATATTGCGGTTATATGATTACCATATAACCGCAATATTTTCAGTATTTTAGCTTGACACCATGCATCCGACACGATAATATTGCCACCGGGTCGCGACCCAGACCGGGCGGCCGTCAAAGACCAGTTTAAAAGCCAATCCCCAACGTACGGGATAGGAGTGTCTCCGTGAGTAGGAAACAACTCAACAATGCGCCGACGACCCAGGCCTGCATCACAATTCCGATCCGATTGCACGAAGAGATGAAGGACGTACAGCAGGCCATGATAGACGCCGAATGTGATAACACCATCACCCTGTCGCGCGTGTACCGCAAAGCGGCGGAACTGTACGTCCACGCCAAATCGCAACAGAAGTTAGTGCAGGAGTGGTCTAAAAAAATGGAGCTTCCAAAACAGGCAGGGACCGCCTTACGAAAAGCGCATGACATATGCCGCCGGGAGGCGTCCCGGTGACCGACCTCACGCTATACGCGATCGAGGAGGAGCTCGAGAGCCTGCTCGACACGGTCGAAGTCTGCCCCGAGGAACTGCGGCCCTGAACTCGAGGCACGCATCGCCGAATACGTCGGCGGCGCGATCGCCAAGGTAGACGGGATCGGCCGCGTGCTCCGACGCTCGACGCGGTGCAGTCGCACGCCAAGAGCGAAATCGAGCGTCTGCAGCGCCCGCCAGAAGTCGGCGGAAAACAACGCCGAACGGCTGAAAGCATATATCCTGCACGTTCTGGCGCAGCGTGACGGCAAGCCCCTCAAGGGCAATTACGTGACGTTTTTCGCTAGCCGCAGCGAGGCGCTGATCATCGACGACCCCGAAGCCGTGCCGGCCGAATGGAAACGGACCACCGTCAGCGTCGATATCCCTAAGGAACCTGTGAAGCGCGCGATCAAAGCCGGCCAGGCGATTCCTGGTGCGCATATCGAAGAGCGCGAATATCTGGGCAGGAGGTGAATGATGAAACACGAAGTAACCGGCATGGAATCGGTGAAGGAAATCGTGCAGTCGAACTTGGCGAATCCGAAACTCCGCGCGGAGACAATGGAGAAAGTGCTACTCAAGGGGGACCTGGGATCGCTCACGCCCTCGGAGCGTCTGCACTCACTACAACACGGTCTGTACGTCGGTGGGATTGAATGCGGCCACCCAGCCGTTCAGTTATTTGACCTTGAACGGCAAGTTGGTCCTGTACGCGAATAAAGGGGCCAGCGAACAACTGCGCGCGATTCACAATGTCAGCATCGCGATCAAAACGCGCGAGCTCGTCGAGGGCTGCTACGTCGTTACCGCGACCGCAACTCTGTCTGACGGCCGCACCGACGAATCGATCGGAGCGGTCTCGCTCGAGGGGCTTGAAGGGAGAGGCGCGGGCAAATGCGTTGATGAAGTGCGAAACCAAAAGCAAGCGGCGCGTCACGCTTAGTATCTGCGGGTTGTCCCTGCTTGACGAAAGCGAGATCGAGGCGATCCCGGCGCCGCGCGCGCGGCCGTGAGCTGCCTGAAGACGAACCGCATGCCCCGGCGGATGCCAGGCCGTGGACGACGTTCCGGCAAATGCTCGAGCGCTTCGCTGCCCTGAAAGCGGAGCTGGGAGAAGAGCACGCGCACGTCTACTACGGGATCCTCGAGGCGCACGGCGCCGCCCACGCCAACGAATTCCGCGATGCGCGCGCGGCCCTGAGCGCCTATCAGCAGATCCAGGCGGCCATCGAAAATTTTCCGCAGGCGCAGACGGAGTAACTTTCGGCTGCGCCAACTGCGGCTCATCAAATATCGAAGGGATGGAAGGCGAGTAGTGAAACGGGCGTGACGTCGCCCGACGGCAGCGGCGCCGAGAGCTTCCACTTCGAGGGCTACCGCTGCCGGGACTGCGGGGCGGTGGAGGAGGTGTAGAAGAGTATGAGCAAGCGAGTTGCAGACCGTTACGGATCACGTCACCGATATCACGGATCAGCACGGCAAGCGTGGACATTCAGGTGATGAGGATCGGCACCAAACAAATGACCGCTGCCGTCTTCCGGCAAATTGCCCGAGAAGGATATTTTTGATGAATGGGGCTATCTGCTCGCGCCTGCATGGGGTTGGGTAAATTACGATCCGTGATAGGTGCACGAACCAAAGTCATTCTGTCTTCAGCTATCAGGGTATCCCTCTACCGCTGCAAGATATCGAACCTTGAAAATATATAGCAACCGTGCAAGGTCAACGCTGAGATTCACGGAAAAATACAGACGCCTTACTACCACGAAGACATCAGTTTCGACCGGCAAGTGGATTCATTTGCCTGCGTCGACCAGTGGTTTTCGCATCCGAAGACGACGCCCGGCAACTATTCCTGGCGAATGCATTAATCAGCGTCGCCGGAGTTGAAAGAAAGCACCGCAATTGTTTATCGGCGTATGGCTATATGATCGGCTGTGGCTGATTCCCGCGACCCTGGCGGCGCTTCTGGCAGTCGTGATTTACGCGCGCTGGATCGACCGCCGCGCCCGGCGTGACCGCGGGCAGTTCAGGCAACATCACGGGCAGCACGCGCGCATGGTGGGGGAAGCAATGACGATCCGGCTGTACAAAAACCACATCGAAAAGGCCGGGGAGCTGCTCGTGCGCGCCAAAGAATGCGAAGTCAAGGCTTCCGGCTATCTCTACGAGGCGATCGTCGCCATCACGCAGGCCATCAACGAACTGGAGAGCGCGGAGTTTGAGAGGAAGCGATAAACATCTTGGTGAAGGTGGCATCCAATTCGGTTTACAGTCTTTTCCTTACGGGGGAAGACATGGGCAAACGAAAAGGGCAACGCGCTGCGCTATCTGCGGATCGAGCATGGATCCTGGCTACCTCACCTACCGGGTTTACGGAACCTGGTGGGAAAAGCCACCGCGAAACGGTGAAGATCGGGCCTGCGGACGGATCAGGTCAAACTCAGCGCAAAACAGGCCGAGCGGTTCGCTCTGGGACCACTACCTGAAGCAAGATAGACGAGACGGTCCAACGTCCGCGCAGCATGATGTCGGTGGGCGAATTCTGGACAGGCCACTTCCGCCCTGACCGCGGCCTGAGGCTGAAGAAGAGTACCCGCGATCAATACTTCAGCCTCGTATCAATGCTGGATCGGGCCGAGTCCGGGGGAAAAGCGGCTTGCCATCCTGGACGTCGAGGACGCTTGAAACGGTGATTTCTAGAGCCATCGAAAAAGGCATGGCGCCGCGCCACCGCGCGGCATATTCGCAAAGCTGATCAGCGCCATCTGGACGCGCGCGCAAAAAACTGCGCGTGGCGAGCGGCGACAATCCCGCCGGCCTGGCCGATATGCCGGCGCCTTGTCCGGTGCGTCCGAAGGTGGCTCTCTCAGCCGAGCAGATGCGTGCCGCGTGCTCTCGTCGCTGCCGGAACCCGTGCGCACCATGGCGCTGACGGCGCCGTGCTCTCGAGCGCGAATATCAGCGAATTGGCCGGACTGCGCTGGAAACACATCAACCTGACGCCGGAATGGACGGTGATCGATGGCGACGGCCCCCGCTCGTTCACCATGGCGATCCGGCAGCATTTTACGCGCGGCGAGGTGGCGTACGCTGCAGAGCGGCAGCCGCCGGCGGAACGTACCGCTGCCCGAGGCGCTCGTGGCGGCGGTTGCGCACCTCAAGCAGCGCCCGAAGTTCCACCGGGCCCGAGGATCGTGGTTTTTGCCGGGCGTTCCGGCACCCCGGTGAATCAGAACAACGTGCGGGCGCCTGTTTGCCAGAGTCGCTCAAGACACCTCGGCCTGACCCGGCTTTCCTGGCATGTAGCTTCCGGTACAGCCAGCGCCACGTTCACCGAATCGACCGGCATGGGGGCGCGTGACCGCCAGGCGCTGATGGGCCACGGCTCGCTCGAGATGACGGACCGCTACACGGCCGAGGACCAGGACCGCATGCGGCGCGGCCTCGATAAAGTGAGCGCTGCTCATTCTGATTTCCCGAAAGAGCGCGTAGCAATGAGGAGCAAGTTTTCTGCCGATATTGACACGCAATTGATCAGTCGATTCTGGAAGTTAATGAAAAACATGTGAGTAATTGTAGTGAATGAATGTTTGTCTCCGGAGTAAAAGGAGTCGGTGGTTCGAATCCACTCGGGCTGTACCAGTGAACCATCCTGTATTTTCAATCACTTCACGCAAGCACCAAACGACAGTTGTAGAAGCCGCCGAACCATTGCCGGAATGGCAGTTTTCTGCCGATATTGACACGCAATTGACCAGTGCGTGGCAGGCGGCACAACACGCTGACCATCCTCGAGTACGTTATCGCGCACCGTGCGGCGCGCTGGAAGAGTCGAAGACGCGCCCGCTCACGACCGGGGAGATGAGTTCCTCGCGCACGCGGGCGCTGATGAGAACGGCCTGCGGACGAAGGAGCGCGGCGTGAGTCGCTTCCGCCTGACACCGCCGCGCGTGAAGCTCGTCGAAAACGACGTGGAGCGCGCCTGCGTCGATCTCCTGCGGCTCAAGGGCTATTACGTGGTGCGCCTGCGAGAGCGGCCTGCTCAAGACTCCCGACGGCCGCTGGATCCGCGTCGGCGAACCGGGCCTGCCGGACTACGTTGCGTCAAGTCGACTTTTCCTGAAGTGAAACGGCCGGGCGGAAACTGAACGCCGCGCAGGTCAACAAAATCTTCGAGCTCGAGGCATGCGGCTTCCGCGTAGCCGCGATCGACAGCGTGGTAGCGCCTCGGAGGCGTGGATGGATGAGCACGAAAAACGGGCCGGCGTGATCACCGGCCCCCGAAGCGATTCTCGAAACATCGAGGTAAGTTCGATGGATACTTTACATTCTGTCATAGGCTGGTGCCGCCGGGAATATTATCCGTGCCGGTCCCGTTACCGCGAGAAGGGACCGAAGCTGGAGGACTGGCAGGAGCTGCGCATCACCGCGGAAACCGCCGGCCGCTACTTCAACGGCGCCCGCAGAATGTGGGCGTGCTGCGAGGGACCGAGCGGCGCCGCTGACGTCGATCTCGACAGCCGCGAGGCGCTGATTGCCTTCCCCGACTTCGCGCCCGAAACCGGCCTGATCTTCGGCGCGCGTCCAAGCCCAGGTCGCACTGGTTCTACCGGGTGGATCCCGCCCTGCCGCTCGGTTAGATACATCGACCCTGTCGATCACCAGACGCCTGCTCGAGTTCCGCTGCCTCGAAGACGGACGGTACGGTCGGCCTCGCAGACCATCGTGCCGCCGAGCGTGCACCTCGGGCGAGATCGATCTAATTCACGCGCGGTTTCGAAGGCGAAGCTGCCAACGTCGATGCTGAAGAACTGGGCGTTGCCAGTGAAGGACGGCCGCGGTGGCGCTGCTGGGCCGTCACTGGCCCCAGGCGCAGGGCGCGCCGGCACGATGCGTTCCTGGCCCTTGCGGGCGGCATGGCGCGGGCCAAGTGGCCGGTTGCCGAAGCCCTCCAGCTGATGGCCGCGCTTTTACCGGGTGCTGTGGCCGGCGAATCCGGAGCTGGCAGCGGCCGAGCGCGAAGTCGAGCAGCCCCTACCGGCGGTACGAGGACGTGACACGAGATCACCGGATTGCCGCATCCTGCTGAAGCTGGCCGACCCGGCCGCTGCGAAACAGGCGATCGGCGTGGCTTCGTCTCCTGGCAGGAGCCGAAACCGGCCCGCGCGCCAGGATACCTGCCGGCTTCACGTTTACTTCCTGCAATGACTTGCTCAACAGACCCGAGGAGAAGATTGCCTGAAGCCGCCGATGGTATGCCTGGCGGTGTCGAGCCGCTACTGCAGGGTGAAGGCAGCAAGAGCATGCCGCGATATGTCTTTATAGCTGCGGCGAGGGCTAGCGTACTGGGACCGGCTACTGGTAGGGCGCGGGCTTATGCTGTATCTGGGACTGAGCAGAGAAGCGCAGGTGTGAGTGGCGCAAGACTCGAGGCCTTGCGCCACTGGCGAGGAGCTGGATCGCCAAACTTACTGACGTGCCGGCGCCCGCCCAGTGGTCCTTGCGGCGGAAAAGCGTTATTGAGCTGCGTGTGATAAGCTGAAGCCACATCGACTTTGTTGAAGTTCGCCTCGCGCGGAAGAGATGCCAACTGATTGAGTTCGCGGACTGGCGGGCACTGAGCTATCCTCACCCTTCTGAGAAGAAAGGGGCACAATTTTATGTTTCGGTAAACACGCTGGCAGAGCCTGATGATCTCGCGTCGCGATTCGCTCTTTGGGATCGACCGCGTTCGCCGGTGCCGGATACGGTGCGTATCGCTGCAAGAGCAAATACAAAAGGCAACGCTGTATCGGATCAATGATCCCGTGGATTGGTCCATGCATGGCGCGACTTCAGTTCTCAACGGTAGATCGAGGGGGATCGTGAATCTGGCGGAGCGTGTCTCCTGTAGACGAGTGGTCCAGTGGCAGTTCAGGGGTAAAAGTGAAAAACCTGATGATTTTACATTCACTTTGAAAACCAGAATCAAACTCACTGAACCCAGAGATCTAGTGACCTTGTGATAGGCGGTGAGTGCTGGCCAAGCCCTGGGAACTCCTTCTGCAGGTGGAAAACAAATGCTATGAGAGGAAAAGCAAGGATCCAGTATCTATTTCATGAGATGCAAGTGGAGGTGGCGGCAGACTCCTCTAAGATCTCTGATGCCTGCTTGATTTACTGGCCTTTGTTCACCTATATACTGGGAACAATAATACGAGAACTTTGAACTGGCCGACCTGGCGTTGATTCTAGTACATTAAAATGCTTGCCCTGCCTTTTGCAGTTTTTGGCCTTTCTGAATTGTTGAATACTTTGGACCCGGAACAAGCATTTTCTGCGGAACACTGGGGAGGTCACTGGTGGTAGCCCAAATTAGTCCTTCGGAAAGCATGGAAGGGACACCTGATCGAGGTCCTCGGTGTGCAAGAACGCATCTTCATTGTGATTGGCTTGGTGGCGGACTGTTCGCACCGTGATTCCAGCCCATTCGGCAGCCAGGTGACGTTAACACCAAAGAGAGTCATCGGTTCTGAGCAGCAACCCGGTTGCAGCGAAGCTCCACTGACCTGGATTTTCGCCATGGCTCAATTCTGGCACGTGAGTTGCAGTTATCGCCAGGCTGACTCTCGCCGATAAAGAACTCCGTCTGAGGATCGCCGCGAAGTTTGCCAGAGCAGAAAAAGATTTTTAGTTGTTTCGTCGCGGTGGTGCCAGCATGAATTCGGGATCCTGACTGGCTGTGTATTATCCAGAACGAAGTGGCGCCACGGGCTGAGAATCCATCCGCAACCGATTGAAAATGGCGACTTTGAACCCGCAGATCGTGGAACTGCCTGATACGATCGCTGAACTGGCGCGCGTGGCATCGACGTAATCCATCAATCGTCCGGGCGGGCGCCTTATCGTGCGGCGTGGATGTCAACTGAATGCAAACCGGAGCGCTGGAGGAAGTGATGATTATCTGGCGTGCAGGCCGCGTAGATCACGCCCTACGAAACTGGCTTCACTACGAGCGAAACAAAGCTGCCAGGCGGATAGATGGCGGATTCCACTGCAACGGGAGCCACCGCTGGTTATGGTGGAAAGTGATTTTGAAAGCCGGCGGTGGTCATCGTAAGCTTCGCTGGAATGGATGAAGCACCGCTGTCCACCGCTTAGCGGTAACTGGCGCGGTGCGCTTTGGCGGTAACGGCATCAGCCAGGAAAGCTGGCGAACCAATCAGAAACGATATCACGCTGAATCGTAGTCGAGAAGACGCGGTGGAAAGCCGGTCAATGCGCTCAGCGACCAGAAAAATCATTCCGGGCGATGGTGGTACGCCGGCTTCGCTGATAAACCGGCGGTCGGGATCAGCATAATGTTTTCTATCGCGCGCGAACCCCGCCCCAGAAATTAACGCAAACCCGCATGCGCGCCTCCCGATATTCGGATGACCTGGTTGCACGCGTCGATGTAAACCTGCGGCCTGCTCGTTAGTGTCAGGAAACGCGGTACGCTGTCTACCTGGTGCGCAGGAAACAGAGCGCTAAGGCGATGGTCGCGCTAAAAATCTGCGGAATCAACAGCTTTTAGCTTAATATTCCCTCTTGATCTGTTCCTCTTTATGCCTGATCGCCGCGCCAGCGTTTGGCGCGTAGCTCAGTCACTTCTTCGTCGGTGGCGAGCCACGCCATGCCCCGCGCCCACTTTAAGTATGGCTGGATGGAAGTTGTCACGATGCGCGAGTTTAACGCCTTCAGCTTTAACGCTGGCTTGCCGTGGCGTCTCGGCTGGCAATTTCAGTGCTGGTGGGCGTGCCACACGATCCAGGAGCTGTGTTCGCCCCCATCTGGTGGTGCGTGAGCTTTTCAACTGGCGATCAGGGGCGTGAGGCGTCGACGGTTTCGCTGGAAAGCCGGCGGCGTTACATCGCGAGCTGTCCCAGGTCGCCTGGTTCTCGCCTTGCGCATTCACCAATCTCTGATTTGACGTTTGGATGCTGTCGAGCGTGGCCTGGCAGCCGGCGAAAGCCGGGTTGTAATACGTGCGCCGGGGCGGTTTATCTGAACGGTGCAAGTGCTGCTACGTGCTTCTGGAGTACTGGCAGGTCCGTCGGAAGCTCGTTGTCTGGTGAGACTTTCGCAACGGGTCAGCGGCTGTTTTGTGCTTATGGCGATGAAGCAGCATCGCCTCGGCAGAGTTTTCAGCGCCCGATCTGGGGCCTGGCGGTCATGGCGAGATCGCCATCAACGCGCGGTTGCCGTCGGTAATGAGAACACGCGTGGTGGTTTCGCAAACGCCTGCCGTCGAACTGGCTTGGGGTGGTGTACACGCGTGTGGTCAGGAGCGCGAAGCGCGACTCACCGATTTGCTCGAATCTCGAACCTGACGATGTCGTGCGCTCATTGAGGTGGGCCCCTTCCCTCGTGTTCGGGACTGGCGAGCTTTTTCCATGGTGGTCGTCGCGGTCGCCCATGGTCATGAACTCTGGGAACGCGCGTCCCGGGTGCCAGCCCAGGCGTCCAGGTAGTTCCGGCAGAATCCAATTCAAATAATACGTGCACCGAATAGGAACCGAAGTGGCTGTC
>ERZ1370068.4873-contig-3923_pt1 | contig 55503 bp, 92 predicted proteins | sample MGYA00561227_ERZ1370068 | MGnify/ENA primary metagenome ERZ1370068 (study PRJEB38410, sample SAMEA6850437) | metagenome | study: Metagenomic assessment of the ecological functions of the soil: analysis of the soil microbiota associated with the... | reverse complement strand
CATTGACAGCAGCGCGGTGAGCAGCACCACGTTCGACAGCAGCACCGCATTCGCGACCATGCCGAACGCGCGGTAATACAACACCATCCAGACGAACGTCGCGAGCATGCCGATCACGAGCGCGCCGCACGCCGCGGTCGATGTTGTCCTGGCCGAGGCTCGGGCCGATCGTGCGCTGCTCGACGATGTAGAGCGGCGCCGCGAGCGAACCGGCGCGCAGCAACAGCGCGAGCTCGCGCGCCTCGCCGGCCATGAGCCCGGTGATCTGGAAGTTGCTGCCGAACACGCCGCGGATCGTCGCGACGCTGATGACCTTCTCCTCCGGTGCACTCGATGCCGGCGCGCGTGCCGGCGCACGGCTGGTCTTCCCGACACGCTTCTTCTCGATGAAGACGACGGCCATCGGCTTGCCGAGGTGCTGTGCGCGTGGTCTCGAGCATCTGCGAGGCGCCGCGCGCAGTCGAGCTTGACGAACACCGCCGGGCTGGCCCTCGGAGAACCCGAGCTCGCATCCGTCAGCTGCTCGCCCGGCGACGATCAGCTCGCGCTTCAGCAGCACCGGACCGCCCTCGCGGCGCTGGTACAGCTTCGAGCCGAGCGGTCGCCCGCTTGGTGCGCTCCGCCTCGATCGGGATCGTTCTGGTCGTCGACCAGGCGGAACTCGAGCGTCGCGGTCGCACCGAGCACGCGCAGCGCCTCGTTCGGGTCCGCGCACGCCCGGCAGCTGAACGACGATGCGGTCAGACACCCTGGCGCGCGACGATCGGCTCGGTCACGCCGAGCTCGTCGACGCGGTTGCGCAGCGTCGTGATGTTCTGCTGGATCGCGAAGTCCTGGCGCTCCCTGATGCTGCGGCGCCCAGCTCGACCGTGACTGACGCCGCCCTTCGCCGACGCCGCGTCGGTCGTCGACGCCGAGGTTCACGTCCTGCTTGCGCAACGCGCCGCTACGGCGCGGTCGACGTCGTCCGCACCGCGCAGCATGATGCGGATCTGGGGATCGCCGCGGTGTTCGCCTGCACCGCCGTGAACGGGATCCGCTTGTCACGCAGCAGCGCGCGGTAGTCGCGTTCCATGCTCGACAGCAGCTGCTTGCACGGCGCCCTTGCACGTCGACCTCGTACAGGAAGTAGACGCCGCCGCGCAGGTCGAGACCCAGGCTCATCGGCTTGAGGCCCGATCGCGCGCATCCAGCCCGGCGTGCGCGGCGCCTGCGACAGCGCTGCGAGGTACTCGCTGGCCCGTGCGCGCCTGGATCGCGTCACGCGCCGCGTGCTGCTGCTCGATCGATGTCGAAGCGCAGCACGAGCCGGTCGCCTTCGAGGTGGGCGATGCTTCGACCGGAATGTTCTTCGCGGCGAGCGTTGCCGAGACCGCGGCGACCTTGTCCGACCGCAAGCCGCGACCGCGATCGTTGCGCGACAGCTGCAGCGCCGGCGCCTCGCCGAAGACGTTCGGCAGCGCGAGCAGCGTCGCGACGAGCATGACGATGGCGACCAGCCAGATCCTGCCAGGCCGGATAGGTATGCATCGTCGGGCTCCGGGCTCAGGCGCTCTTCAGCGTGCCCTTCGGCAGGACGCTGGTGACGGTGTGTCGTTGCACCTTGACCCGGACGCCGTCGGCGATCTCGACCGTCAGGAACTGGTCGCCGACTCCAGTCACCTTGCCGAGGATGCCTCCGCCGGTCGCGACCTCGTCACCCGACGCCGAGCGCCGCGACCATCGCCTTGTGTTCCTTGGCGCGCTTGCGCCTGCGGACGGATCAGCAGGAAGTAGAACACCACGAAGATCAGCACGCAGCGGCAGCAGTCGCACGAATGCGCCACTGGGCTGCGCGGCCGCCAGCCGCCTGGGCCCAGGCGCTCGAGATCAACCAGTCCATCAGCGGAACTCCTGTCAGGACCCCGGTCAGGCGTTACGGCAAAAAAAGGCGGCGGATTATACCCGAGGCGTCCTGCGAGCTGCGTTCGACGACTCGACGGCTTCCCCTCCGGCCCGGCAAAACGTCGCATGGAAGTCGGCGTACCGGTCCGGCCTCGATGGCGGTCCGGATCCGGCGCATGAGGCCGAGGTAGTAGTGCAGGTTGTGGATGGTATTGAGCCGCGCGCCGAGGATCTCGTTGCAGCGGTCGAGGTGACGCAGGTAGGCGCGCGTGTAATTGCGGCAGGCGTAGCAGCCGCAGCCTGGCGTCGAGCGGCCGAGGTCGTCGCTGGTGCGTCGAGTTGCGGATGCGCACGACGCCGCGCGCGCGTGAACAGGTGGCCGTTGCGCGCGTTCCGCGTCGGCATCACGCAGTCGAACATGTCGATGCCGCGCGCGACGGCCTCGACGATGTCGGCCGGCGTCCCGACGCCCATCAGGTAGCGCGGGCCGGTCGGCCGGCAGTCGCGGCGCGAGTGCGTCGAGCACGCGACTGCGCTCTCCGGCCGGCTCGCCGACCGCGAGCCCGCCGATCGCATAGCCGTCGAAGCCGATGCCGCGCGAGCGCTGCGAGCGACGCGCTCGCGCAGCGGCAGTGCACATCCCGCCCTGCACGATGCCGAACAGCGCGTTCGGATTGCCGCGCGCGTCGAACGCGGCGCGGCTGCGCGCCGCCCAGCGCAGCGACAGCTCCATCGACTCGCGCGCGACTGGTCTCGCTCGGCCGGGTACGGCGTGCATTCGTCGAACACCATCACGATGTCGGCAGCCGAGCGCGCGTCTGCACCGCGATCGAGACCTCCGGGCGTCAGGAACACCGGCGTCGCCGTTGACCGGCGAGCGGAAGCGCACGCCCTCCTCCGTGAGCTTGCGCAGCTCGCCGAGGCTGAACACCTGGAAGCCGCCGGAGTCGGTCAGGATCGGCGCCGGCCAGTGCATGAAGCCGATGCAGGCCGCCGTGCGCGGCGATCACCTCGAGCCCCGGGCGCAGCATCAGGTGAAAGGTGTTGCCGAGCACGATCTGCGCGCCGAGCGCCGTCGAGCTCCTCGGGCGTCATCGCCTTGACCGTGCCGTAGGTGCCGACCGGCATGAACGCCGGCGTCTCGACGACGCCGCGCGCAGGTGCAGCCGGCCGCGGCGCGCGCGCGGCCATCCGTGTCGCAGCAGCTCGAACCTCATGCGGCGATCCCGCGGCGTGATTGCGACGCGGTCCGGCTCGATGAACATCGCGTCGCCGTAGCTGAAGAACCGGTAGCCGCGTCTGCCGACCGCGTGCCGGTATGCCGTTCGAGCACGCGCTCGCGCCCGGCGAACGCGGCACACCAGCATCAGCAGCGTCGACTCCGGCAGGTGGAAGTTCGTCGAGCAGCGCATCGACCACCGCGAAAGCGATGACCGGGCGCGATGAAGAGTCGCGTCTCGCCCTCATGCGGCGCCAGCGTACCGCCAGCGGCGGCGCGCTCGAGCGCGCGCACGACTGGTCGTGCCGACCGCGACGGCAGATCACGCGTGCCGCGCGTGCGACCCGCGCCACAGCGACCGCCGAAGCGCGTCATCACCTCGGAATGCATGTGGTGCGCATCGAGCATCGTCCGACGCGCACCGGCTGAAACGTGCCCGCACCCACGTGCAGCGTCAGATGCGGCCGCGGACGATCCCAGCGGCGCGCAGCGTTCGAGCAGGGCAGCGTCGAAATGCAGACCCGCGGTCGGGCGCCACCGGCGCCACGGCACCCGCGCATGACCGTCTCGATAGCGCTCGCGGTCGATCGCCTCGGCGGCGCGGTCGAAGATAGGGCGGCAGCGGCACCTCGCCGTGCCGTTCGAAGACCGCCAGCGCCTCGTCCTCGAAAGCGGACCTCCCAGAATCTCGTCACGCCGACCCGCCACGAGTGGCGCGATGTTCACGACGCGTGAGCCCCGCGAGCCTGGGCGCGGCGGCTTTGCTGGCGCCGAAGCTGCGCGCGGACGCGGTGCGTATCGACAACGCGCTCGAGCAGCAGCTCGATGCGCCCGCCGCTCGTCCCTGACTCCCACGCAGCCGCGCCGGGCAGCACGCGGGTGTCGCTGAAGACGAAGCAGGTCGCCGCTGCTGCAGCAGCGCGGGCAGATCCGGCGAAGTTGCGATCCGACGATCGTGCCCGCGTTCACCGTCAGATGCAAGCAGCCGGCTGCCGCAGCGCCGTTCACGCGAGGATAGCGCGCGATCAACTCGTCGGGAGGTACGAACTCGCTGCGCAGCATCGGGCAGCGCATGCTAGCAGAGCCGCGTGGAACGAAATCCGGATCGAAGCGATCAAACCTGCTCGTCGTTGGCCGGCGGCGGCGTGGGTAACACGGGCATCGGCGGCGTACCCGGCGGCGGCGGGGGCATGGCGCCATGCATCGGTCGGTCGCGCGGCACCGTGACACTTCACCTCCATCCGTTTGCGGCTGCGCAGGACGTCGAGCTCGAGCTTCTCGCCGGGCTGGTAGGAGCGCAGGATGCGAAACGCGTGCCCCGGGCTCTCGGGCACCCGCCCGTCGATCCCCATCAGCACGTCGCCTTCCTGCAGCTGGTAGCCGCTCTCATTCGGGGCGCGCACCACGAGCAACCTTGTCGGTGCCGAAATAGCTGCCGAGCCGCGGGGTGATCTCGACGAGCGCCAGCTCGCCGAAACCGGGTCCATGGCCGAGGAAATGCTCGAGCACGGCGGGAAGGAAACGACGTCCGGCAGCGCGGCGACCGCGGGCAGGTCGAAGCGGTCGCGGAACATGGCGAAAAACGGCGGCTCGGCAGGCGTGGTCGTAACCGTCGCGGTCTGGCGCTTGTCGCCGCGGAGGTAGTCGACCTTGACCTTCGCGCGCTCGGCTCAACCTCGCTCAGGTGCTCGACCAGTTGTGTCGCCGCCGTTTCGTCGCCGGCGCGCTTGAGCGTCTGCCGTCGATCGCCACGATGACGTCGGCAGGGCGCGAACCCGCCGCTTCGGCCGGGCGCGCCGGGCTCACGCCCACGACCTCTACGCCGGTGTCGCGCGGCTTGTCGCTCCCGATGTTCACGCCCAGCATCGCCCCGCGACGCCCCGGACGCATGAATCGCACGACATCGCCTTCCTGACCGCCGTAGAGCTGACGGCTCAGATCGGCGACCTCGCTCGCCGCCGAGTCGAGGCGCGCCTGCGCCTCGGACAGCGACTTCCGCAACTGTTCACGATCCGCCTTCGCTTCGAGGCGAGGCGGGTGCGCCCGCTGTCATCACCGCCGTGAGACCAGCGATGATCACCGCGCGTACAGGAAAACCTTTCATGTCAAGACCTCCGGGATGTGCATTCTCGGCCGGGCGCGGCGCCCGCTTCCCCAGCCTTCAAGCGCGACCCGCTGCGCCTCGACATAGCGCAGCTGGACCAGCGTATTCATTATCTCGACCCGCTCGCGCCACGGACGCTCCTCAGATCCGGCGCCGGCATCCGCCGCTCCGGACACCGACAGCTGGTGATCTACCCATTGCACCTGGGCCTGCAGCGTGTCGATCCGGCACCGCCGTACCGGGCGCTCGACGGCCAGGCGCGCGGGCAGCGCCGCCAGCACCATGCTCGAGCACGCGCGAGCGTCGCGCAGTTCCTCGATCGAATCGAGGGTCTGCGGGAGGACGCCACCCAGCAGGCTGGGCGGCGAGCTCCGGTGCGCCACGCCCACCCTCGCGCAGCAGCATGCCCGCCAGCACGCCGAGCATCGCGCAGGATGCGCGCGATCGCAACCATGCTGCCTCCGCGGCGCGGTACGGCACGGTCGCTGCGCCGCGTCGATGCGCGCGCGCGCGCGCGTCCAGCCGTCTGCCGGCGCGTCCACCGCCGGGAGCGCCGCGAACGCCGGCGCATGGTCTGAGTCCGACTCTCGCCTGCGCGCACTCGGTGCAGGACTCGGCATGCGAGCGCAAGGGCGAGGTCGACGGGCTCGCCGTCACGCAGGCTCAGCAGATGGTCGATACGGGCATGCATGGCTGTATCACTCCGGGCAGGCTCGAGCAGTTCGCGCAACCGCAGTTGCGTGCGGCGCGCGAGCTGGCGACTTGGACAGGCTGGACGGTGCCGCCGAGCAGCGTGCCGATCTCGGCGTGGGTGTAGCCCTCGGCGTCGTGCAGCCAGACGAGCCGCCGCGCGCAGTCTCTCCCAGCCGGTCGAGTGCGCGCGCTCGAGATCGCAGGTCGGCTGGGCGCCCTCGGGCGCGATCGGCTCGTCGCGGCCGACGGGGCGCGCTCGGCACCGACCGGGGTAACCAGCCGCAGACCGCGGCGCCAGGGCGACGCGCAGTTGCATGAGACACCGGGTCACCGTGATTCGTCGAACCCAGCCGCGAACGAGCCGCGCCCGTCTGTGCTGATCGAGCTTGGTGAGCACGTCGACGATACGTCCTGCGCAGAGATCTCCGCCGCGGTGAGTCTGCAGACAGCCGCGCGAGCGTCGTCACACCGGGGGCGGCTGCAGTAGATCGCCTCGCGGGCGTCGATCTCACCGGCGCGACGCTCGGTGTTCGGCGCAAAGGTCCATGTCGGCAATCCGAGGGCATGCACCCCTAGATGCGGCCGGACCGCAAAACGCGTCGCAGCGGGGCGTCTTTATCTGCGAGGTGCTAGCGCGCCCGCGCAACGGCACCACGGCCGGCGTCGAGCCGCACCGCAGGTAGGATGATTCCTCGAAGCCACTGCACCGTCGGGTAATACGCGAAGACCAGCGCGCCGTGCTTCAAAAGCGTATCGATCATGCGGCGGGCAACGGCGGGACGCACCGCGGGACAACCCCAGCTGCGGCAATTCTGCCCTGCTTGCGGATCAGATCCTGGCTGACGTAAGGGCGCCCCGTGCATGACGATGGCGCGATCAAGCGCGTGGTCGGTGAAGCCCGGCTCCAGTCCCTGCAGACGCGCAGCGAATAGCCGTTGGCGCCGTCGTAGGACTCGGTCGCGCGAAAGGCCGAGACTCGACATGTGGCTGCCCTCGATGTTGGAGAAGTGCTCGGCGAGAAGCGCTCTCCGGTGCCCACGGCCATGCGCCGCCACTCCGAACAGCAGGCGGCCACGATCGAGATCGAAAACCCACAGTCGCGGTTCACTGGATGGCCGCGAATAATCGACGACGGCGAGACGATCGACCGCGCCTGCCGGCCCCTGTCCGACCGGCGCATTCCGCGCGCGCGGGCGGCCAGCGTGAGCACGGCCCGGTCTGCGGTCGAGCGCCGCGTTCGCGAGCAGCTCCCGAGAAGCGGCTCCGCGATGCCGCGAGAGGCCAGCTGGCAGCCGGCGCTCAGGAGTCGTCGTTGCATGCAGGCCCCATCGTTGATCGCCGGCGCAGGCTCTGCACCCGACCGGATCTGACCCTCGCGCCCGGTTTCGTTCCGGTGCTCGACATGATCGCGAAGCCGGCCCCATGCGAGAGTCTCTTCTCAATAGATCCGCACCTGATTGAGTTTCTTGACTTAACTCTGGTCCAAACCGATTCGGGTAAGCTGCGCGCTCTTTGCCGGGATGGCGGAACTGGTAGACGCAGCGGACTCAAAATCCGCCGGTGGCAACACCGTGGGGTTCGATTCCCTCCCGGCACCAGGAGACCGATGAATTTCTGCTCGAATTGCGGCCAGAAGGTCGAACTCAAAGGTCCCGCCGGGGACCACCTGCCGCGGTTTGTCTGCCCCGGCCTGCGCGACGATCCATTATCAGAACCCGAGGATCGTCGCCGGGTGCGTCCCGGTCTTCGAGGATCGCATCCTGATGTGCCGCCGCGCCATCAGGCACGCGCCGCGGCTTCTGGACCTTCCCGGCGGGCTTCATGGAGAACGGCGAGACCATACAGGACGCCGCCCGCCGCGAATCCGTCGAGGAAGCCCTGGCCGATGTCGAGATCGGCTCCGCTCCTCTCGGTCGTCCACGTGCTGCACGCAGACCAGGTCCACGTCACCTTTCGCGCCCGCCTGCCGCGGCCGGTGTTCGGGGTGGGCCGGAGAGCCTCGAGGTGGTTCTTTGTGAGGAAGCCGAGCTCCGTGGCCGGAGATCGCCTTCCTGAGCGTCGATTTCGCGCTCCGGCGCTTCGTCGAGGATCGTCGCGCCGGTGTCGAGGCGCATCATTTCACGACCATCGACCTGCGCCGCCGCGACGGTAGGCTGAGACCTCGCTTGCAGGGCCGCCGTGCTTTGGCACAATACGCGCCCTGCGCGTGCCCGTCCACGCGATGCGACCGGGATTTCGCGGAGCCTTAGATGACCTTTGTCGTCACCGAAAACTGCATCAAGTGCAAGTACATGGACTGCGTCGAGGTCTGCCCGGTCGACTGTTTCCACGAGGGACCGAACATGCTGGTCATCGATCCCGAGGAATGCATCGACTGCACGCTCTGCGAGCCGGAATGCCCCGTCGAGGCGATCTTCTCCGAGGAGGAAGTCCCGGACGGCCAGGAGCGCTTCAAGGCACTGAACGCGGAGCTTTCTGCGCAGTGGCCCGTGATCACGGAGAAGAAACCTCCGCCTGACGACGCCAAGGAGTGGGAGGGACGCGAGCGGCAAGCTCGCGCTGCTCGACGCGGCTGACTAGCGCGCCGCGGCGCGCGCGCGGCTTCTTCTCCGTTTCCTGGATGGTCTGTACGAGCTGCGCCGGGGCCAGGTAGCCGCCCACGTAGTCGCCGTTCGCGGTGAATATCGCGGGCGTGCCCTCGACGCCCAGGTCTTCGCCGAGCTCGTACTGCGCCTTTATGAGGGCGTCGCCGCAGGACTTGCTCTTGATCACTTCGTCGCGCTTGGCGCGCGTGAGGCGCGATCCTTGCGGTCCGCCGCGCACCAGACCGATTCGGATTTGGCCCACGATGACGTGCCCGGGCCGGTCCGCGGATAGCTCATGTACCGGACGCGAATCCCGCCTTGTTGTACTCGGCGATCTGGCGAGTGAAACTTGCGGCAGTAGCCGCAGTCGACGTCGGTGAAAACGGTGACCGTCATCTTCGGGCTGGCCGGCGAGAAGATGATCATGTCATCCTCGTTGACGGCGGCGAGCGCCTTGGCGCGGGCGGAGTTCCGACGTGCCGCGGTGAGGTTGGTCTGGGAATCGAGATCGTAGACGTCGCCGCTCAGGAGGAACTTTCCGTCCTCGCTCACATAGGCAACGAGACCGCCCATGGTCACTTCGTAGAGCCCGGGAATCGGCGAGCTGCTGACGTCAGACGGCTTTACGCCCGTCAGCTTCGAGACGACTCGCGTGCGAACCTCGGCCGGCACGGCCTGCTTGTCCGCGCGAGTGCGGGCGTCCTGTGCCGGCACGTCTGAGCACCATGCTGCGAGCGACAGAGCCACGACGCTGACTACCGGGCCAGAGTACGCATCGAGTTCATCCGGGGTCCAGACAGATTGCCGTCGCCAGCTGAGACAGCCGTGGCGCGCCGGGGTTCAGAATCCGCGGGCGGCAGTCTCAGCAGAGGCCCGGAGGGCGCACGGAAGCCCCGCGGCTCAGCCGCGCGGGTGGTGCTCTGAATGCACGTCCTTGAGCGCGCGCGCGCCACGTGCGTGTAGATCTGGGTCGTAGACAGGTCGCTGTGACCGAGCAGCATCTGCACGACGCGCAGATCGGCACCGTGGTTCAGCAGGTGGGTCGCGAAGGCGTGCCGCAACGTGTGCGGCGAGAGGTCCTTGCTGACGCCCGCCTTGCGCGCGTAACGCTTGATGATGTGCCAGAACGCCTGTCGCGTCATGCGGTCGCCGCGGCGCGTGGGGAACAGGTAGTCGGTCTGACGCTCGAGCAGGATCTCGACGCGCGGGCCCTGCAGGAACTGCTGTATCCACTGCACGGCCTCCTCGCCCAGTGGAATCAGCCGCTCGCGGTCGCCCTTGCCGACGATTCGAAGGACGCCCTGGTTCAGGTTCACCTGGCCGAGCTTGAGGTTTACGAGCTCGGAGACGCGCAGCCCGGTCGCGTACAGTACCTCGAGCATCGTGCGGTCGCGGTGGCCGAGCGGATCGCTCACGGCAGGAGCGGCCAGCAGGGCCTCGACTTCCTCCTCCGTGAGCGACCTCGGCAGCGATCGGCCGACCTTCGGCATCGCGATCTGCGCAGTGGGATCCTCGCGCAGCTGGCCGTCGCGTAGGAGATAACGGTAGAAGCGCCGGAAACTGCGAGAGCTGCCGCGCCGTCGATCGGGGCCGGGCCCCGGCCTGGACGCGTGAGGCCATGAAGGCAAGGAGATCCCGCGTTGCGCGGCCATCAGCGAAATCTCACGCTCCTCGAGCCAGCAGCTCGAGCGCGGTCAGGTCCGCGCGATAGGCTGCGAGCGTGTTGGGGGACAGCCCCCGCTCCATCCAGACGGCGTCCAGAAAGCCATCGATCGGGCCTGGTTCGCCCGTCTGACTGCCTGCCCGTTGCCGTCGGGTCATCACGCCGGCCTTGATTGCTGTGCTCATTTCGCCTCGAGGCTCGATTGCCGGAAAGTATGCGAGGCACCCCGGGCGCGTACGTGACAGTTCTGCACGGAACCCATCACCGTTAACATAACTGGAACCAGTTCACACAAACCCGCTCCCGCGCCGGCTGACGGCTCGGCGCCGTCTGCAGGAGACTGACCGATGGCGATACCGGGGTCGCGACTCTGGTCGACCATTTATCGATCCGCGGCCCTGGCGGCGTTCGGCCTGCTCCTCGTACTGGCCTCGGTGCTCACGCTCATCGTGCCCGGCATTGGACTAAGGCGCGGGCTGATACGCGTGTTTGCTCGGCTCGGGCTGATGGTGCTCAGGCTCCGAATCGGGGTGCGTGGCCTGGATCACCTTCCCGACTCGTCGTGCATCGTCGTCGCAAACCACTCGAGCTATCTGGACGGGATCGTTCTCAAGGCCGTACTGCCACCGCGATTCTCGTTCGTCATCAAGCGCGAGGCCGCCGCGTTTCCGGTCGCGGGGTTGCTGCTGCGACGAATCGGCTCCGAGTTCGTCGACCGGGGCAGCCACGGCGGTCGCCAGAGCGATGCGCGGCGCGTCGTTCGTCGCGCAGTGGCCGGTCATTCGCTGGTGTTCTTCCCGGAGGGTACCTTTACCGAGAAACCGGGGCTCCGCCGCTTCATGTGGGCGCATTCGTAGCCGCGGCGCGTGCGCACCACCGGCTGGTGCCCGTCGTGATCCGCGGCGCGCGCCGCGCCATGCCGAGCGGGACGATCATGCCGCGCGCCGGCCGCATCGAGGTCGACGTGCTCGAGCCGCTCACACCCACGCTCGACCGCAACGCCGCGGAAATCCTCCGCCGCGAGGCACGCCTCCGGATGCTCGCGCGCCTTGACGAACCCGATCTCGAAGCCACGGCTGTCGTGAGCGGGCAGGAAGCGCATGACGGCCGCGCAGCTGACCAGCCGGCGCCCGGAGCACGCGACGCACAACCACGACGCCGGTCCGGCGCTACATGTTCCGCCGGTACTGTCCGCCGACCTGGTAGAGAGCGTGCGAGATGCTGCCGAGCGAGGCCGACTTCACCGTCTCCATCAGCTCGCCGAACACGTTGCCGCCGCTCGCAGCGGTCTCCTGCAGGCGCCTGAGCGCCTCCGGCCGCCGCTCCGCGTTACGGCGCGAGGAAGTCGTGGACGCCCGCACCTGGTCCTGCTTCTCCTCCTCGGTCGACCGGATCAGCTCCGCGCCACGAAGCTCGTCGACGCCCCGCTGGGAGCCCAGGAACGTGTTGACGCCGATGATCGGCAGTGACCCGTCGTGCTTGCGCGTCTCGTAATAGAGGCTCTCCTCCTGGATCCGGCTGCGCTGGTACATGGTCTCCATCGCACCCAGCACCCGCCGCGCTCCGCGATGCGGTCGAACTCCGCGGTAGACCGCCTCCTCGACAAGTTCGGTCAGATAGTCGATCGCAAACGACCCCTGCGAGGGGTTCTCGCGTCTTGTTGAGACCAAGCTCGCTTGTTGATGATCAGCTGGATCGCGACCGCGCGGCGCACCGATTCCTCCGTCGGCGTGGTGATCGCCTCGTCGTAGGCGTTGGTGTGCAGACTGTTGCAGTTGTCGAACAACGCGTACAGCGCCTGCAGCGTCGTGCGCACGTCGTTGAACTGGATCTCGCGTGCGTGCAGGCTGCGGCCCGAGGTCTGGATGTGGTACTTGAGCATCTGCGAGCGCGGCCCGCTGCCGTACAGATCGCGCATCGCGCGTGCCCAGACCCGCCGCGCCACGCGGCCGATCACCGCATACTCGGGATCCATACCGTTCGAGAAGAAGAACGAGAGGTTCGGCGCGAACTGGTCGATCTTCATGCCACCCGCGCGAGGTAGTACTCGACGATCGTGAAGCCGTTTGCGAGCGTGAAGGCGAGCTGCGGAGACGGGATTCGCGCCTGCCTCCGCGATGTGATAGCCGGAGATCGACACCGAATAGAAATTGCGGACGTTGCTGATCGATGAAATACTGCTGGACGTCGCCCATCATCCGGAGCGCGAACTCGGTCGAGAAGATGCAGGTGTTCTGCGCCTGGTCCTCCTTCAGGATGTCGGCCTGCACCGTCCCGCGCACCATCGACAGAGCCTCGGCACGGATCCTCTCATAGGTCTCGGCGGTCGACGAGCTGGTCGCCGGTCACGCCAAGGAGCCCCAGCCCGGAACCGTCGTGGTGCGGTGGCAGCTCGCCCTTGTAGCGGGGTCGTTCGCGGTCGCGGTAGATCTCCGCGATGCGCCGCTCCGCCGTCTCCCAGCCGCCGCCGGCACGCAGGTGCCGCTCGACGCCGCTGGTCGATCGCGGTGTTCATGAACATCGCCAGGATCATCGGCGCCGGGCCGTTGATCGTCATCGACACCGAGGTCGTCGGGTCGCACAGGTCGAAGCCCGAATAGAGTTTCTTCATGTCGTCGAGTGTCGCGATCGACGACACCCGAGTTGCCGATGTCGGCCGTAGATGTCCGGGCCTCTCGATCCGGGTCCTCGCCGTACAGCGTCGTCGAGTCGAAAGCCGTCGACAGGCGCGCCACGCCGTGACCGGACGCCACGTAGTGAAATCGCCGGTTGGTCTCGCTCCGACCGCCCTCACCTGCGAACATCCGCGTCAGGTCCTCTTCCTCGCGGCGGTAGGGATAGACACCGGCGGTGTACGGGAAGTGTCCGGGCAGGTTCTCCCGCAGCAGGAAGGTGAGCTGCTCGCCCCAGTCGCGCCACGACGGCACGGCGAGCTTCGGCACGCGGTTGCGGCTCAGCGTCTCGGTGTAGTTCTCGCCTCGGATCTCGCGGCCGCGCACCACGTAGCGATACTCGTCGTCGGTCGCTGACTTCGACACCGTCGGCCACTGCCGCAAGCAGCTCGATCGCTTCGGCGCCGACCGCATCGAGCGCGTCGTTGTAGGCCTCGCGCAGTCGTGCGCGAGCGGGGTCGGTCGTGTCCGCGAGCGCCGAATCGGCGTAGCGGTCGAGCCCGGCCGGCAGCAGCGGATCGCTGAGGCACGTGGAGCGCCCGTGCAGGCTGTTCGCGCGGCTCGCGCCTCGCGCGGTGCTGCATGATCTCGCGTGCGCGCTGCCCGTTCGCCGGCGATCTCGGCGAGATAGCGCGCTGGCAGGCACGAGCGCATGGCGTTCCACGAGCTCCATCGGGCCCGGTCCGCTACGGTCCAGCGCGCGCCGCCCGCCTTGGCAATCGAGCAGCCGCGTGAGCGCAATCGAACAGCCGGTTGACCCCGGGATCGTTGAAGCGGCTGGCAATGGTACAGACCGGATCTCGGCATCCGGCAGCTTATGGCGGGGTGATGCGCCGCCACTGCTTGCGCAGCGTCACGCAGCGCATCCTCCGCGCCGCGTTTCTCGAATCCTGTTGAGGGCAATCAGCCGCAAATCGAGCATGTCGATCTTCTCGAGCCAGCTTGCAGCGCCGTATTCGTGCTCGTCATTGACTGTGCACGGCGCGTCGACCAGGTCGACGATCTCCGTGTCGCTCTGGCCGATTCCGGCGCAAGCCTCGACCACGGTCAGGTCGGACCCGGCGGCGCTTGAGCAGGCTGATCGCATCGGCCGGCTACCGCGCCGGTCGCCAGGCCCTGCCGCCGCGTCGCCAGCGAACACGCATGAAGATCTGCTCGCGTTGGCGAGCGGGTTCCTCCGGGATGCGGTCTGCCGAGCAGTGCGCCGCCGCTCCTGCGCGACGGTGTGGGTCCCTCGCGACAAACGGCGATGGTGCGGGACGAGATTGGAAGCGCACCAGGCGCCTCGGGACCTCGTCGGTCAGGCTCGGCCTGCCAGCGCCGCCGGTCCCGGCGATGCCGATGACGGGCGCCGGTCGCGCCACACGCCCCACGGCCTTGCGCGGGGTGTCGCGCAGACCGGCCGCTTCAAAGCGTCCCCGCCCAGCGCGAGGAGATCGCATCGCGCGTGATTCGGCAGGTGATCGCGCGGCCCCATCGGTCCGAACGCTGCTGCGGTGCGCGGGTCGCGCCGCGAACGCGCTGCAACACGTCGTCCATCATCCGTCGAGGCCGAGCGTCCGTCCGTCCCTCTCGGGCGAATAGATGCGCTCCACGCCGTAGGCGTGCAGCCGATCTCGTGCGGCGCGATGGTGCCGCCGCCGCCGACGATGACGCGATATGACTCTGCGCCGGCCCCTGCGCCGAGCATGTCGACCATGCCAACCGGAAGTTACTCGTTGCGCCGCCTCCTGACGGGAGCTGCAGGCGATCGCGTCCGCGTCTCCCCTGGATCGCGGCGCGCACGATGTCACGGCGACTGCTTCGGTTGTGGCCGAGGTGCACGACCTCGGCACCGCGCGGCCTGGAGCAGCGCGGGTCATCGGCGTTGATCGCGGCGTCGCGACCGTCGAAAGGATGCCGCGCTTACAGCAGCGCGGCGAGCTGGCTCCGCCTCGCCGGCCTCCGAGAGTCGCCCTGCGCGGCAGCCGCCCTGCGATTTTCCGCTGCTCATGTCGCCGCCTCCGCACGTCACGCAGGACGTCTGCGCACGCTCATCGCTACTCTTGGTGAAGACCCACCAGCGTGTATGGTAACTCCGCGGCCTGGTGTGAGTCGATCGCCCGCCCGAGTGAGCCGGAGGAAATGGCTGAGTGACTGTAGCGGGTCCAGCGCGCGTCAGGGTTGCTGTGGCCAGCGCCCTCCTGGGTCGGACGACGCGGCGTCGTCGCGAGCACGCAGATCAAGCGTGAAGCGGCGATCTGCGCCGCCACGCAAAGGCCTTCAACGTGCGCGTGGCTATCAACACCTCGCTCGACGATGTAGCCGCCGCGCGCGGAGTCACCCAAGCCCACGGTGCTACTGCCGTACGTCGCCAAACGAGCGAGCAGCTGCTTTCTTCAGTCACAGCGCCGTCGCGCCGGGGCTCGAGCCGATCCAGGCCGCGATCCGTCGCACCGAGGCCTCCGGACCGCACCTGGGGCTGGAACGCCTCAACGAGGTGATCCGTGACTACGCCGCCGGGCCGTATTGGCGTCCGGCTACGGCTGGTGCATGGTGCTGCGGGCGGAGGACCAGGATCTCGAGGCCCAGACCGACCGGCCGGGCGGCATCGGACGTTGAAGTCCGAGAATGCGACCAGGGCATCCGTCGGCTGATCCGTACTCGGCATCGAGGATGCATCGATCGTGAGCCATGCGACCCCAAGATAACGCGCGCGTTTGCGACGGCTGGCGCGCTCAAACTGGATCGCCCGCTGGTACCGCGTCGAGCCGATGGCACACGCTCAGACGCCATTGGCCTAGCCCGGGGCACCTTTGTCGCAGGTCCTGGGGCGTCGGCCTGCCAGTGCCGGCGGCCCGCGCGGTCGACGACGCGCCGTGCGTGCGCATGCTAGGCCGGTCCGGGCCAGTCGCCTGGCGGGCATTGGACGCCGACCGCGCTGCAAAATCCGGCGGGCGTACGCTCAGCGGAATCATGCTGCACCGCCACATCGGCGCCCAGCCCGACCGATGAGCTTCTCGGCGGCTTGCATCGCCGCACTGGTCCCGCTGACTGCGGCCCACCGGCCGGAGACCTCCTGATCATGCGATGAATGATCGTCGTCATCGCAGCCCGGCGTACGCCCATCGGCGCGTTCCAGGGCGTGTTCTCACCTGCAGGCGACCGAGCTCGGCGGCGCGGCTGCCGCGGCGGCGCTGGCCGACGCACGCGTCACCGAGGGCGGAGTCGACCAGGTAATCCTCGGTTGCGTGATGACGGCGGGACTCGGGCAGGCTCAGCAAAGGCAAGGCCGCCCTTGCCGGCGTACCACCCGGGTGCCGGCTAACCACGATCAACAAGATGTGCGGCTCGGGGATGAGGCGGTCATGCTGGCCCGCCGACCAGATCCGCGCCGGCAGCGCTCGTACGGTACTCGCCGCGGCGGCTGAGTCCATGACCAACGCCCGTATCTTTTGCCGAAGGCCGCTCCGGCTACCGCTACGGGCACGGCGAGATCTTCGACCACATGCTCTACGACGGGCTGCAGAGCCCGTGGGACGAGGCGCGCGATGGGGGTGTTCGCCAGATCAGGCGCTCCGGGAAGTACGCCTATGACCGCGAGCGGCAGGATGACTCGGCATCATCGAGTCCGTGCAGCGCAGCGCAGCGTGCGGTCAAGGAGGGCGACTTTGCGGGCGAGATCGCCCCGGTCACCGTCACGACGCGCAAGGGCGAGCTACGGATCGACCAGGACGAAACGCCTTTCACGATCGACTTCGCGAAGGTCGCGAAACTCAAGCCCGCGTTCGGTAAGGACGGGACGGTGACCGCCTGCCTCCTCGTCGATCTCGGACGGGGCGGCGGCGGTCGTGGTCACGACCGCCACGGCTGCACGAGCGAGGGGCGTGGCGACCGCTGGCGCTGTATTGTCGCGTATGGCAGCCACGCGCAGGGCGCCCGAGTGGTTCACCACCGCGCCCGTGCCGTCGATCCGCAAGGTGCTCGACCGGGCTGGGTGGAAGGCCGGGGACGTGGACCTCTACGAAATCAACGAGGCCTTCGCCTGCGTGACGATGATCGCGATTCAGGAACTCGGACTCGATCACGCCCGCGTCAACGTCGCCGGTGGCGCCTGCGCACTCCGGTCATCCCATCGGGGCCACGGGCGCACGGCTGATCACCACGCTCGTTCACGCGCTGCGCCGCAGAGGACTCAGGCGAGGCATCGCCTCGCAATGCATCGGCGGGGGCGAAGCCGCCTCGATCGCGATCGAGATCCCGGGCTGACTCCACGTCGATCCTGCCGCTGCGCTGCTCAACGACGCCGTCGGCGACCGCGGCTGTATGACGGTTCGCAATCAGAGAAGAACGCCAGGAGTGCAGTCAGATGCAATTGAAAGAACAAGGTGGTACGCCGTCACGGGCGGTGGCCGGGGCATCGGCGAGGCGATTGCGACCGCATTTGCATCGTGGCGCGCACATCGCCCTGATCGACATGACACCCGGACGATCTCGAGAAGGCGAACATCGATTTGACGGCGCTCGGTTGTGCGCGTTCACACGAGCATCGCCAACGTCGCGAAGGAAGAGCAGGTTGCGGAGGCGCTCTTCGATGCGGCGATCGCCGACCTCGGGCGGCTCGACGTAATGGCTGCAACAACGCCGGGATCACGCGCGACGCACAGCTGATAAAGGCCGCGGACGGCGCGGTGGCAGGCAAGATGAAGGTCTCGCGCAATGGCGGGCGGTGATCGACGTCACCGACCTTGACCGGCGTCTTTCTCTGCGCACGCGAGGCGCCGCCGAGCGCATGGTGCGCCTCGGCAACGGCGGGAGTGATCATCACAGCGTCTCCAGGCATTTCCCGCGCCGGCAATTTCGGGCAGACGAACTACTCCGCGGCCAAGGCGGGCGTCGCGGCGATGACCGTGGTCTGGGCGAGCGGAACTGGCGCGCTACGGAATCCCGCAGCGGGAGCCGTCGCGCCCGGCTTCCACGCGCACGGATATCCTCGCCTCCAGCGTGACGCAGCCGGAGGCGCATCGGAGAGAAGTGACTGCCAGTGCGCGCTCCACGGCGAAGCTCGGCCTGCCTGCAGGAAATCGCGCACGCTGCCGCGGTGTTCGTCTGCCGAGAACACCGAAGGGTTCTTCAGTGGGCGTGAATTGCTCAGCGCGCGTGGATGCGGCGGCCTTAGGCTCCAATCACGGCGCTGGACGTCGAGGGAGATCCGTGCCGCGAGTCGCCGGTGGTGCCTTCCGGCCTCGGCTTCGCGACGGCGCAGGAGGAGATCGTCCTCTGGCGGCGGCCGGGTCGTTTGCTGCTCGACCTCAATGACCGGGCCGGCGCTGTCGCCCGGTGCAGGCGCTCGCGCAGCGGCCGCTTTCTCTGATGCGTAAACGTGACATCCGAGCCCGACGTCGATGCCGGGGCGATCGCGGAGTCGGTGGACATGCTGGGCGGTCTCGACGTCGCGGTGAATTGCGCGGGGATCGGCAACACCGCCGAGACGAATGCTGGGCAAGGGATTCGGCGCCATGCCGGGGCGAGTTCTTCCTGAAAAGTGATCGAGGTGAACCTCGTCGGCACGCTGCTGCGTGACCTAAGGCCGCTGCGGCCGCGATGCAGAAGAACGTCGCCCAACGCCGGCGGCGAGCGCGGCGTGGTCGTGATGACCGCCTCGGTCGCCGCCGCTTCGGGAAGGCCAGATCGGCCAGGTGGCCCATTCGGCGTCCAAGAGCGGCGTCGTTGGGATGACGCGCTGCCGATGGCTCCCGCGAACTCGCGAGCTCGGGCATCCGTGTAGTCACGGATCGCGCCGGGGATACTTCTAACGCCGATGGTTGCGGGCCTGCCGGAGGAGGCCTCAGGCATCTCTCCTGGCAAGCAGGTGCCCTTCCCGATCTCGCCTCGGCCGGCCCGGAGGAGTTCGCGCAGCTCGTGCGTCGAAATCATCGAGAACTGATGCTGAACGGCGAGGAACGATCCGTCTCGACGGGGCTAAGTGCCGAATGGCGCCGCGTTGAGGCGGAAGCAGGCCCGCGGCGGGTAACGCCCCGGTGCGCAGCCGACGGGACTCGCGTCCGCCAGTCCCCGACTCCGCTGGCTAAGGTTCGGCGATGTCGATTGCGATCCTTGCCGAGGTGCGTCTGCTCCCGCATCAGCGCGACCGCACGCTCGCGACGTTGCTGAACGGAAATCGGCGATCGACGACCGGATGGATGTCGTGCAACTCCATTGCGCGGCACATGGCTTCGAGCTGGCGCGCGCGTTTCCGACCGTGATTACCTCGCAGCGTGAGGGTGCCCTGATCAGGATGTGAGCTCGACCGCGATCGCCGCGGTCATGCCAACCCCGGAGCGCGTCGCCAACCACCGAAACGTGGCCGTTCAGCTTCGGTCGCATTTATCGAGCGAGCCAGGAGTGTCAGCGCCGCCGACTTCCACCACGAGGTCCGCGCCAAGACCGCAGGGTGATCCTCGAGCACTCTCTGATCCCAGGCAGGATCCTGGCGATAGTTATGGGTGTGGTCCGCCCCCAGCTTGCGTCCGACATCCAGCTTTCGTCGGACGACGAGATGAGATCACCTCTGGCGCCGTATAGCTTGGCAAACTGCAGCGCGAACAAGGCCACGCCGCTCCGTCCCCTGAATGACGACGACGTGCCCGGGCTGGACCCGCGCCTCGACCGCCACGCTGCGCCACGCGGTGAGGCCGGCGCAGGGCAGCGTCGCGGCTTCTACGGCTGACAGGTGCGCGGGAGCACGCACGAGCGACCGCGCATCGACGACCGTATGGTCCTGCAAGGAAACCATCAATCTGGTCGCCGAATACGATGTCGCAGTACCTGGGCTGCGGCTCGCCATCGAGCCAGTCAGGAAAAAAATTGGCGATAACCCGCTCGCCGACACGGAAGCCACCGCAGTCGGCGCCGACCGCGACAATCTGGCCGCAATTGTCGGAAAACGGGACACGCAGCCAGGCCACGTTCGGCATCACGCCCTGAAGGTTGAGCACATCGTGAAAGTTGATCGACGTCGCCAGATTTCTGACGATGATCTGTCCTCGGGCCGGCGTCGGTACAGGCCTCGCGACCAGTCGCAGGGGCTCGCCCATCCGCTCGAGGACGAGTGCCCGCGATACCGAGGCGCTGCGCGCCACGTCCTTCTCCGCCCGACGGCCAATGCTCATGGGAGCTCGGTACCCCTTTGAATGCCTACAAGACTGTGTACGCGCCATCGACGGGCAACGATACGCCCGTCACATACGTGGACTCGTCACTCGCGAGAAACAACGCCACGCCGGCGACCTCCTGTGGCTGGCCCACGCCGGCCCATCGGGTCACGGCCAGGACGCGAGCCGCATCCTGTGGATTGGTCTGGAGCAGGTGCGCGACCATGGGCGTTGCGATCATCGCCGGACAAACGGCATTGACGCGGATCCCGTCGCGCGCGTATTCGACGGCCGCCGATCGGCTCAACTGCATGACGCCAGCCTTGGATGCGCCATAAACGCCAAGACCCGGCGTCGCAGTTATCCCTGCCGTCGAAGCGATGTTGATGATGCTGCCACCGCCCCTCCGCTTTAGCAGCGGGATGACGAACTTCATTCCAAGGAAGACACCGCGCAGATTGATTGCCATGACGCGCTCAAAGCTGGCCTCATCGACATCCGCGATGTAATGCATTTCCCCGTCAATGCCTGCGTTGTTGCACAGGATGTCGATTCCGCCGAAACGGGCGGTGGTGGAGTCGAACATCGCCTGGATATCTCGCGACGACGTGACATCGGCGCGTACGCCCAGGGCTCGCTCCAGCGACGACGCCACGGCACTTTCATTGCCGGAGATGTCGGCAACGACGATGCTGGCCCCTTCAGCATGAAACCGTTCGGCAATGGCTCGACCGATGCCGCTGCCCGCGCCGGTAATTACCGCTACCTTACCGTCAGGCGACCCATGGCGGGGCTTCGCCCCTCCTGAGTCCGGCTCAGGGCGAATCTTTAATGCGCGAGCGCCCGGGACTGCAGAGGTCGCGGGGTCGCTGAGCGTCTCGATTCCGGCCAGCCACTCGATCTCCTCCGTGAGCATCTGTCGCCCTGTGCCAGTCAGGAACGACTGGCCCGCGCCCACGAGGACGGTCAGCTCAATTACGCCCGCAGCGGCAAGCGGCAGCCATGCGCGCCCCTGCCGCGGTGTCGCGACCAACCAGGCGCCGGGCAGCAAAGGACGGAGCTCTGTTCTTCTCTGGCGGATGTCGATCTGGAGTCGATGCGACGCTCCCGAGACGCCAGGCAACGGCAGACGCGGTTTCCGGACGTGGCGTGCCGGTCAGCCGTCGCGGGGAGCGATGGCGAACAGGTAAACCTGGCTAACCAGGAACGCGATGAATGCGCAACAGGCCATCGAAGTTCACCAGGTTGCAGGACGCTCGGCTGCGGCCCTCGTTGGGCCATCGAGTACGCTTGATAATGGTACTGATCTTTATCACTTGTCAATCCTGGCTGCGTGGCAGCACGGTGTTTCAGGTGTGGCAGCCCTGAACGCGGGATTCAGGACCGACTCAGACGGCGCAGCTTGCCGGTCACCATGTCCTGCGGATCACTGGTGCCGATCGTGTCGACCACACGGCCATCCCGATCCACGAGGAACACGGTCGCGGCATGGTCGAAGGTGAAATCGTTCGCCTCGCCCACCGGAACTCGTCGATAGTAGACGGCGAAAGCCTGCGCTGCCCGCTCGATCTGGTCCGAGTGTTCCGGTCAGCCCCTTCGTGGCAGGAGCCAGCTGGGACAGGTACTGATCGAGCAGTCCGGGGCTGTCGTGCTGTGTATCGATACCGACGAACATGACCTGCAGGCGGCCGGCGCCGCGTCAGGTCGGCGCGCGCCTGCGCGATTCTCGCCAGGGTCGTCGGGCGCACGTCGGGGCAGCGAGTGAACCCAGAAAGAGGATCGCATATGGCTGCCCGCCCGGAGCTGCGGTCGGACACGACCCGTCCGCGGTATCCGCAACTCGAATTCGACCGGAGTGCCCCGCAGCTGCGGGCCTGGACAAGCATCCTCGCGCCGATGATCGCCGCGGCTCCAGCCGCAAGAGCCACCGCGATTCCCGTCAGGCACGCCGCCCCGGCGCGCCGGATTCGCGCCGAACCGTTGTTTCATCCCTGTCCGACATCTGCCAGCCGGACCTCGGTGCGCCCCTCGCCGAGCCACACGTCGATCGACGCCAGCCGTCCGCGTCGGCGACGACCGAACCGCGCTCCACCCGGACACCACCGCATACGCACGTCGCGGGTGCAGGCGCTCGACTCGAAGCCGCTGCCTCGATGGCGGGCCGCCTGGATACAGCACGAGCTTCAGATCGGCACCGTCGCTGAAAGCCTTCGCGACGAGTACGTCCAGGATAAGTCGCCCCGGTCAATACCGGGCCGCTCAGCGCGGACGAAGGTGGTCCATCGAGGATCATGTGACGCACGTCCCCGGTGCGCATGATTCGGCCCATGATCATGTACGCCATGTTGTAGATCGAAGCCTTGCCGTATGACACCGTGCCGTTGCTTTCCAGACGTTCGTACTCACGGTCAGTTTCCGCAGGATCGCGTCTGCAACTTCATCGTCGCCTTGTTCCCGAGCCAGAACCAGGAACTGCGTGTACGGGCCCGCCTCGCTTTCCGGTAGTTCCCCATGTCCATCCGGTCATAGCTCTTCGTGGCGATGGTGATGCCGCCGCTGGCGTCGAAGCTCAGGTGTTCGTGTCGCAGCGTTGCCCAGACTCGTTGCGACAGGTCGGGGAAGAATACGCTTGCCATCCACCCCAGAGCGCCTCGACCTGGTTGCTCGTATAGACGGGGATGCGGATTCCGAGGGAGTCACGCGTCCTGCGTGCCACGACGCCATCTCGACACATCATTTCACTGACGTGCATGGGACGCAGGCGTTCCACGAGTTGCTGCCGGGCGTTGGTCCCGAATATCCGGTCGGCCACCAGATGAGCAAAATTGCCCTGCAGGTTGCAGGCGCTGTATGTCAGCTTGGGTTCGCACGGATAAAGCGGCGCATAAACGGCGATCCCGTGATTTGCGACGCCCGGCGCTGAGAATCGTGTGCAGGTCGTGCCGGTAGGTACGGAAAGCGGTTCAGGCGAAATGAAGAGAGCCTGGCTGCAGATAGCGATCATCGCCGGTGTTCGCGGTGTACAGCGCGATGTGGGCGCTCGAGAACCCGCCGAACATGATGTTGTCCTTGGCGATCGGGTCGGCTTTCAGGCTGAAATTGCCCCACAGGCTCTCCCATCGCCACCACTTCCAGACCTTCGGAACCATGAGCTTGTCGATCAGGTTGCGCTGCGCCTGCGACAGATACCCGTGGAAATTCGGCGTGTAGTGACATTTGTGCGATCTGCAGCGCCCAGAGCAGATTGTTGATCTGGTATCGCACGGAGGAAGTCTGAAACTGCTCGATGACGTCGAACCCTTCGAGCGATTCGGCCGGCTGCAGGCCGCGGTCAAGCGCAAAGCGCAGATGCGCGAGGTCCTCCGCGGTCAGCTCGCGGGTGCCCGGTGTCGCTCGCGGCGAGGCCCGCTCGAGTACCTGCCGCTCGGCGAGCGGCGGATACGCGTTCAGGCGCCAGTGCGCCATTTCCCTATGAACCGTGGCTCGATGCGTGCAGGCGGCCCATACGACAAATGCAAGCACTGAGCGCCAGCACCGTGAACGGGCGCTTGGCACGATGCTGCTCGCGGCAAGCGTCGCGGACAGAAGGGCGCTTCCGAGCCAGATGAGCAAGGGCGCCGCAACGTTCGCCGTCAGCAGCATGAGTGCTATCGCAAGCAGCATCAGCAGAAGGCTCCCCCACGAAGAGCAGGTAACCCCCATCCACCGATTGCCAGAAATCCTCCGCCGGGGAAAAGCAGTCCCAGTCCGGCCGCCTGGTACAGAAGCAGGCGCATGAAGAATGACGGGCAGCAGTCCCAGTACCAACAACGCCACGTAGACGACGGCGGTCCGACGCAGCGAGACGCCCGCTTACCGGTGCAGAACCATAGTCATCGCCGATCAGGTCGTGTCGGACAGGCTCGTGTCGGGTGAGTGTTGAATCGGCGGCAGCTGCCATCGGCGTCTCCCGGTGTACCGGCGTTTCAAACCGTGTAACGATTCCGCGCGCTGAGCTGGTGCGTGTTCGCCGGAATGCGAGCTGGACTGTGCCTCTGCGGCCTCGGGTCCGCAACATGCTGCAGCAATCGTTATAGTACAGGGTTCGTACTATCTGGTGAGTGCACCGTTCAAGCTGACGTTTCGGCTGCATGAACCGCGCTGCAGCATCGAAAGCAGCCCCGAACACGCCAATGACGCACGCATCTGCTGCCGCAGGGCTGCGTTTCGGTGACGCACCGCACAATATGCTCGATTTTGTATAGTAAGGTTTGATATGATTCTCGTATTAGCGGAAATAGGAAACGCTGTACCGTGGCTAAAGAAGAACACCCTTTTCGCATCGGCTTTCTGATCCATGACGTGTCGAGGCTGCGTCGCACCGTCGTTGACAAGGCGCTCCGGCCCATGGGTATAACGCGTTCGCAATGGTGGGTGCTCGCCAGCCTTTCCCGCCACAACGGACAGGGGATGATGCAGACCGAGCTCGCCAAGGTAATGGACGTGGGCAAGGTCACTCTTGGTGGCCTCATCGATCGGCTCGAGGCTGGTGGCCTGGTGAAAGGCAGCCTGATCACTACCGATCGCCGCGCCAAGCGCGTGGTGATGACTCCGAAGGGCACGAAGCTGCTCTCAGACATCCAGTCGATTGCGACAAAGGTCAATGACCAGATCCTCAACGGCATCGGGCGCAATGACATCAGTCGCGCCGAGACGGTGCTCTACAAGATGAAGCAGCAGCTCATCTCGATGGACGCTGTGCCAGGCGGAGGCAACGGCGACAGCCGCGAGGAGCGTGGCCGCTAGGTCGTAAAGGGCGGGCGCCCGAGCTGCTCGCGCACGGGAGCGAAAGGCGGGGGCTTCCGGACCGTGCGCCAGCGACATGGCGCCGTCCATCACGAAGATCGATCCGGTCACCATCGCCGCAAATGGCGAGCACAGGTAGGTTGCCGCCCACGCGAGCTCGTGCGGCCGGCCGAGCCGCTGCGCCGGTGTGTTCATCCCCGCCGACGATCCTACGTTCGCCTCGAGGACGTCCCTTGGCAGATCCTCGTGCGGGAAGTATCCCGGCACCAGCGCGTTCACGCGGATCCCGTAGGGCGCCCACTCTACCGCGAGCGAGTATGTGAGGTTATGGACTCCTGCCTTGGCAGCCGCCACGTTGCGCGAACCCTGGCCCGCCTCCGTGGTAGGTCGGTGATCCGATATTGAGGATGGCCCCGGATCTGCCGCTCACGATGGCGCGGCGCCCGAACTCGCGTGAGCAGTTGAAGGTCCCTTTCGAGATCGATCCTGGATGACGGTTCTGAAACCGTTCGGTGACAGATCCTCCGCGGGCGCGGGAAATTCCCCGCCGCGTTGTTGAGAAAAACGTCCACGGGACCCGCGGAACGTTCAATCGCATCGAACGCGGCCTTCACGGCCGCGGCATCGCGCACGTCCAGCGGTGCCTCGACGGCCCTGCCACCGATGGCCTCGATGGCCGGGACACCCGTCGTCGATGCTCATCCTTGCGACTCAGGACGGCGACCGTGGCCCCGAGCCTCGCGAACTCAGGCCGAACGCCTTTCCCAATCCGGTGCCCCGCCGGTGATGGCGACGACCCGGCCGTCGAACGTGCCCTTTGGCAACATCGTCGTGCCCTCGGGCAGCGCTGGTGGCAGCGGCATGGAGTGGTCCTCGTGATTTCGGGCGGCGCCATCAGAGCAGCAGCGACACCTTCCCCTGAGGCACCAGCCCGTCGAGGTCGAGAATGGTGCGTTTCAGCTCGATCAGGAAATTGTCGCCGTCGCGAACGCAGGACCCAGCGGTGCCAGCCCATGTACGTCGCCGTGAAACCTGCGCTTGGTGCGGAACGTGACGAAGTTGGAGTTCACCTCCATGCTGTCGCCGCTGTGCTTCGATGATGCGCACGTTGCTGTAGAGGTGGCGAACGCCTCGAATGCGGATACTCCGCATGCGCCTGCGGTTTGCGGAGCCGAATGACGCGCTGCTCGAGCCGCTCGCGGTCGTCCGCGACCAGGAACAGCGATTCCGCCGAGGACATGCGTGCCGGCATCCGCGGCTCGCCGGTCGGCGCGACCTCATAGCGCGCACGCGGCGAGAAGAGGGTCGAGCCACTCCTTGAGCTTCCAATCGTCGAGAGCGCCGCTTCGCGGTAGAGAAAGTCCTCCACCTCGAGCCGGCAGCAGCAGCGCCGGCACTCACGCACGGTGCTCCGGCGCGCTCATGAGCTCGTCCCAGCCGTAACCAGTAGGCACGCATCTGCAGCTCGTTGTCGTAATGCTCGTTCATCGTCGCGCAGCGTGTTCTCGTCCGGCCGGAAACCCTTGGAGATGTCGTTCCATTCCACGTCGCGAGCTCTCGAACCCTCTTCTGGCAAAGCTCGAGCATCTCGACATCGTCCGGAGTCGCGAAGCCGCCTGGCCCGAGGAACGACAGGGCACCTTCGTTGCGGATGCGGCGCAGCACCGGGCCTCTCGTCCACCGGACCGATCGACCAGGCACGGATGATCATTCGGTTGTGTGCCGTCGGCGTCACCGTGCGCAGCAGCACTGGTCTGCTGATCGTTGATGATCGAGTTCGGAAAGATGACCATGTTCCGATTGGTCACTGGCGATCCTGTCGGCCCGGGCCTTGCCAGGCCGAGTCTCCGAGCTCGCGTCTTCTTGGCTTCGATCTCGATCCTCGCCTCTTCGCCCCACACCGGCAGCCACTGCGCCACCGGCCGGCCCGTCGGAATCTCGCAGCTCGAAGCAGGCGTGCCCGTTGCCGAGACTGCGCGCGCGCCATGGATGTTCATCGCCGAGACGGGATGCCCTGCACCATCGTGCGTCATGTAGTCGACGAAGCTCGAGTGCGTCAGGTCGAGGTGGTAGCCGTCGTAGCTGTTCTCGCCAGATCAGCTTGTAGTTCGCCTTGATCTCGTACTCGTGGCAGCCACGGACGACTTCCATTCCGACGGCCGACTGATCGGCAATGGCGTCGAGCATCGGACCGGCGTCGGCAAGGTAATCGTCGAGCGGGATGGCATCCGGGATCGAAATTGACGAAGTAGAACCCGCGCGCTGTCGATGCTCGGCACACGCCAGCAGATCGTAGAAGCCATCCTCGTTGAAGCGCTCGCCGTAGCCGTAGTCTGGCGTGCTGATCGAACAGCTCGCCCGAGCTCCGGTATGCCCAGCCGTGATAGGGGCAGACGAAGCGCTTGCGGTTTCCGCTCGGCTCGCGGCAGATGCGTCGCGCCGCGGTGACGGCAGGTATTGAAGAAGGCGTTCACCTTCCCGTCCACGTCCCGATTGAAGATCAGCTCCCGATCGATCACGGTCCGGACGGTGAAATCGCCCTTGTCCCGGATCTCCGATTCGTGTCCAAGTACGATCCACGAGCGACGCAGAACCCGCCGCTTCTCTTCGTCGAAAATCTCGGGACTGGTGTACGCGGACCGGTGGACCAGGAACCGGCCCGCGTTCCCGGTCGAGCCACAGGTACCGTGAGCGGTAGGACGGTAAGAGCTGGACGGCGCTGGCCATCGCGTGATTCCTGGGAACCCGGTGCGTGTGGGAATGTCTTATAGTTCGCTACATTACGAAACGGATACTGGTTTTACAAGCAGCGCGGCCACAGCTGATTTGACTCGCCATCAGTGGCCCGCCAGATTGGGCAGCGAGTCGCGGCAACGATCTGATCAACGGAGGCGATGACCATGTCCCTCGACGAGTATGTGACGCTTGGACGTTCAGGGCTGCGGGTCAGCCCCTTCTGCCTGGGAGCCATGACGTTCGGTGAGGAATTCGGCATTGGATGCGATGCTGCAACAGCCGAGCTCATTCTCGATCACTATGTCGGCCATGGCGGTAACTTCGTAGACACGGCGAATATCTACAACGCGGGCCGCTCCGAGGAGATCCTGGGCGGGTACCTGGCGCGTGACCCCTCGCGCCGGCACAGGCTGGTAATCGCAACCAAGTTCGGCGGCAGCATGTCATCCGGCGACCCAAACACCGGCGGCGCAAGCCGCAAGGCCATAATCCACGCGTGTGAGCGGTCGTTGCACCGGCTTAGCACGGATTATCTTGACCTCTACTGGCAGCACTGGTCCGACCGATTCACACCCATCGAGGAAACGATGCGCGCCCTCGACGACCTCGTGTGTGCCGGCAAGGTCAGGTACGTCGGGTTCTCGGACACGCCCGCCTGGCGCACCGCGCGAGGCGCAGATGATCGCACTCCACCCGTAACTGGGCACCGCTCGTTGCCCTGCAGATCGAGTATTCGCTCCTCAGAACGAACGGTCGAAGGAGAGCTCATACCCATGGCACTCGAGTTCGGGCTCGGTGTCACGCCATGGTCACCGCTGCGTTCGGGGTTCTTGAGCGGCAAGTACACCCGCTCCTCCACCGACGCCGACTCTCCCGGTCGTTCGGCATCGGTGAAACGCAACATCAACGACGACGCGTTCCGCGTGGTCGACGCCCTGCTCGCGACAGCAGTCGAGGCCAACACGACGCCGGCCCGATGCGCGCTCGCATGGGTTGCGACGGCAGCCTGGCGTCGTGTCACCGATCCTGGGAGCACGCACACTGTCTCAACTCGAGGATAACCTGCGGAGCGCTCGACGTAACGTTGAGCCCGGCGCAAATGGCCACGCTCGACGAGGCTTCCCGCCCGAAGCTGAATTTTCCCGCAGAGTTTCTGCGGTTTGCCGGAACGTCCTCGTACGCGGGCACGTCGATAAACGGCGAGAAGATTCGCTGTCTGGAATCCGGCGAAGTCCGTTGCCAGGGAATAGCAGGGAGCCGGCCCGGTCCGGGGTCAACGATTGCGGTAGACGGGCTTCACGCTTCTCCTTGAATGCCTTGACGGCCTCCAGGATGTCCTCGGAGCCGCCTGAGCGGAATTCGTGCGCCATCGACAGATCGAATGCCTCGTTGGCGCGCGCCTTCATCAGGGCGTTGAGCGACCGCTTCGTACCGCGCACGGCAATTGGAGGCGAGGGACGCGATCTTGTCGGCGATCTTGCGGGCCGCGGGCAGGGTCTCCTCGGGCGTGTCCACCAGATCCAGTCACGAGTCCGAATGTCCAAGCATCCTCCGCCGAGAGCAGATCGCCTCGTCAGGAGATAGCGCCGCGCCCGATGCATCCCGATCGAGGCGGGCCAGAAGAGAACGCCGCCGTCGCCCGCGACCAGGCCCACTTTCACGTGCGGGTCGGCGATACGGGCTGTCCTGCTCGCGGCGATGATGTCCCCACTGAGGGCGATCGATGCGCCGAGACCCATCGCGTCGCCCTGCAGGGCGACGACGACCGGGACAGGGAGGTCGAGCAGAGCGTGGATGATGCGCTGCCCGGTCTCGCAGAACCGTGTCCGCTTGGCGACGTCCGCCTGGAGGCTCACCACTTCGTTCAGGTCACCGCCCGCCGAAAAAGCCCTGCCCTCGCCCGCAAACGGCACGACGCGGATCTCGTCCTGCCCGCGGATGTGCAGCAGCGCGTCGAGAAGATCCGCATGCATCTCCTCGTCGATGGCATTGAGTACCTCGGGGCGATTCAACGTCAGCCCGGCCACGTGGCCGTCCATCTCGAGCCGCAGGCTCGCGTATGTGTGCATTGTTCGTACCCATCCTCGGTTGCGGAGGTGTCTTGCTTCGGCCTCAAACCTGAATGATCTTTTCCCCTGGTTCTCCCCGCGGTAAAGCGCTGCAAGCGCCTCCGGCGCACGATCGAGCCCGTGCTCGATGTCTTCCCGGTAGACAAGGACCCCTTCCCGCAGCCAGGCGGCAAGCTGAGTCGCCGCCTCCGAAACCGGGCGACGTGGTCAAACATGATGAAGCCCTGGTGCCGGAGCCGCTTGACGAGAATCTCACGGTCCCGCCGGCGGGCCGAGGGGCGGCGGATCCCACGCCGGAACGGACGCCGTCCCGCATTGCACGATCCGCCCGCGAACGTTGAGCAGCGGCCAGACTGGACATCGGCGATTTCGCCCGACGTATTGTCGAAGCAGACGTCGACGCCGCGGGGACAGTGCATCCTCATCACGTCGGCGCCGAGGCCTGCCTTGTAGTCGATGGCCGAGTGATATCCGAACTCAGCGACGCAGCGCGATGCTTTCGCGGCAGAGCCGGTCAGCCCGACAACATGACAGCCAAGACGGCGCGCGATCTGCCCGACAATGCTGCCGACGGCGCCGGCCGCCGTAGAGACCAGTACCGCTTCGCCGGACTTCGGCTGACCAATTTCTGATCAATGCCAGGTACGCCGGTAATTCCCGTGATGCCCAGGATGCCGAGCGCGGTGCTCACGGGCCCGTCGCCCGGGTTCACCTTTCGCAGCACAGGGCCTCCGATGCGGACGCAGAGGTCCTGCCAGCCGAACCACCCGCATACAGGTGATCGCCGACGGGCGATACCCGGATTCCGCGATGCTTCGACGATGCCGACCGCCAGCGACCGCGGTTACGCCGCCGATCGGGACCGGATCGGAGTAGTTGGCGCTCGCGTTGACCCAGCCGCGTTGTGCCGGATCAATGGACAGGAACAGGTTGCGGACGCAGAAATTGGCCATCCGTCGGCTCGTCCACGGGCTGGTCGTCGCGTGCGAAATTTAGCGGCGACGGCAGGCCCGCCGGCCGCTCGACGAGCACCATGCGGCGATTGACCCGAATGCTGCTCATTTTCAAGCAGCGTACCGGCAAGGATGAAGATGCGCTGCGCGCATCTTTTCCGGCACTGCCGGCTGAGCGATACTCGGTGTTCCCGGCAGGCCCGACTCGCGCAGAGCGCCGGCGTGCGCACGCAACACAGACCCTTCGAACTCAACAGCGAGGGCGCAGACAGATGCTCACCGTGCACCATCTCGGAATCTCGCAGTCCGAACGAATCGTCTGGCTATGCGAGGAGCTCGAACTGCCCTATCGACTGATGCGCTATGAACGCGACCCGGTTACGCGCCTTGCCCTCCCGAGTACAAGGCACTGCATCCATTCGGAAACCGCACCCGTAATCACGGACGGCGCGACTTCGTGCTGGCCGAATCGGGGCGATCATCGAGTACCTGCTCGCGAAGCATGGTGGCGGGGAGACTCGTGGTCCCTCCCGATCGTCGTCCGAGTTTGCGGACTATCTCTTCTGGCTGCATTTCGCCAATGCGTCGATGCTGCTGCCGAGCATGATGGTCGACATCATCCTTCAGATGACCGGAGCCTCGAACCAGGACACCTTGCGGATACTGCGTGCCCGTTCCGATCGTGGCTTCGACCTCGTCAACAAGACTCTCGCCAGCCGCAGCTATTTCACGGGCAGCTCATTGACCGCGGCCGACATCATCATGCTGTTCCCGCTGACGACGATGCGGCATTTCGTGCCGCGGACCTTTCGCCCTATCCGAACATTCGCGCCTATCTGCAACGGCATCGGTTGCCCGGCCGGCGTATCAGCGGGCGATGAAGAAGGCCGAACCGACGCTGACGCCGCTGCTGGATTGACGACAGAGCACAGCAACGATGCACGATCTCGAGCCGATCTGGACACCCTCCCGGAGAGAGTGCGCGCCCTGTGCGATGCACCGGTTCACGCGCGAGGCGGAACGCGTCTCGGGTCACGCGCTGGCTGACTACCAATCCCGCTTTGGCAATGGTCGATCGATCGGCCCGAGCAGTTCTGGACGCTCGTCTGGTCGTTCTGCGGCGTGATCGGCGAGCGGGGCGAACGCGTACTGATCGACCGGGACAGGATGCCGGGCGCCCGCTGGTTCCCCGACGCCCGTCTCAATCTCGCCGAGAACCTGCTCCGCGACGATATCGATGCCTCGTCGGACGCTATCGTCTTCTGGGGCGAGGACAAGGTCAGGCGCCGTGTCAGCCGCGGGAATTGCGCCGCCGGTCGCCATCACCGCAGCAGCACTGCGCGCGCATGGCGTGGGCCCGGGTGATCGCGTCGCTGCGTTCATGCCGAACATGCCCGAGACGGTCGTGGCGATGCTGGCCGCGGTCAGCCTGGGTGCCATTTTCACCTCGACGTCACCCGACTTCGGCATCCAGGGAGTACTGGACCGCTTCGGCCAGATCGCGCCCGGCAATACTGTTTGCGGTCGACGGCTATTGGTACAACGGCAAGCGCATCGACTGCCTCGGCAGGCTCGCGAGCATCACCGCGCAGCTCCTGACCTGAAGCGCGTCGTGCTGGTGCCGTATCTGGATGCGTCGCCCGCCACGGCCGGCATTCCTCACGCGCAGCTGCTGGAGGACTTTCTCGCACCCTATGCCGGAGTCGAGAAGATCGAATTCGCCCGACTCCCGTTCGATCATCCTGCTCTACGTGCTGTACTCATCAGGAACGACAGGAGTGCCGAAGTGCATCGTCCACGGCGCCGGCGGCACGCTGCTTCAGCACCTCAAGGAGCAGCAGCTGCATTGCGACGTCGAGCCGCGGGGATCGCTTTTCTACTTCACGACCTGCGGCTGGACGATGTGGAACATACTGGTCTCGGCACTCGCGTCGGGCGCGACGGTGTTGATGTACGACGGCTCACCGTTCGTTCATGACGGGCGGATCCTCTTCGAGCTGGCCGAGGTCGAGCGTATGACGCACCTTCGGCACGTCCGCGAAGTTCATCGACGCGGTCGCCAAGGTCGGACTCGAGCCGGCCGGAGAGTTCGACCTGATTCGATACGAGTCATCGCTGTCCACCGGCAGTCCGCTCGTGCCCGAGAGCTACGACTTCGTCTATCGATCCATCGGGTCCGACGCGCAGCTGTCGTCCATGTCCGGCGGAACGGACATCTGTCTCTGCGTTCGTGATCGGAAGCCCGACGCTTCCGGTGTGGCGTGGCGAGATCCAGTGTCGTGGCCTCGGAATGGCCGTGGATGTATTCGACGAGACCGGGCAGCCGTCCGCGAGCAGAAGGGCGAGCTCGTCTGCACCGCGGCCATTTCCGAGCATGCCCGTCGGATTCTGGAACGATTCGGACGGCAGCAGCTATCGCGCTGCCTATTTCGAGCGTTTTGCCAACGTCTGGTGCCATGGTGACTTCAGCGAGATCACGCGCAACGACGGAATCGTCATACTACGGACGTTCGGACGCGGTGCTGAATCCCGGGGGCGTTCGCATCGGCACGGCCGAGATCTACCGCCAGGTCGAGAAGCTTGCGAGGTCGTCGAAGTCGATCGCGGTCGGCCAGGACTGGAACGAACGACGTTCGCGTCGTGTTGTTCGTCCGGCTGCGGGATGGCGTGACATTCGATGACGGTTTGCAGGCGTCGATCCGCCGACATCATCCGCGCCAATGCGACGCCCCGCCACGTACCGGCCAAGATCCTCGCGGTCACCGACATCCCGCGAACCAAGAGCGGGAAGATCGTGGAGCTCGCCGTCCGGGAAGTCATCCATGGCCGACCGGTAGAAGAACGTCGACGCCCTTGCAAACGCCGAGGCGCTGGAGCAGTTCCGCCCAACAGGCCGGAGCTCGCCGAAACCTAGCGGGCCCTCGGGAGGCCGAGGCCGCGCTGAGCGACGACATCGCGGAGCACCTCGTTGGCGCCGACGCCGAGGCGAAACAGCGGCGCACGGCGATAGAGAAGCTCCATCGCGCCCCTCAGCGGCGCGGCCGGATCGTTTCCATCGAGCAGGCCTGGCAAGCCCAGCGTCTGCATCGCGAAATTCGCCAGCCGCGAGCGCATCTCCGAGGTGAAGATTTTCAGCCCCAGCGCTCCGCGTCAGGCGACTCACCGGCGTCGATGCGGCTGGCGATGTCGAGACTCGTGAGGTGGGCCAGCTCGATCTCCATTTCGAATCGTGCTAGGCCAAGGCCGTACTTCGGGCCGCGACACCAGCGTCTCGCCTTCGAACGTCGCCAGTTCTGCAGTACTCGATGAGGTCATCGAGAATGTTCCGCAGCGAGTAGGCGAGACCGACGAAGAGAGCGCTCGCCATGCACTGCGCCCATGACGATCGACCAGCCCTGGTCGACCTCGCCGATCAGGTGATTGCGCGGTATGCGTACGTCGGCGAAGAAGACATCGTTGAGCAGGTGATCGCCCCAGCTCGACCTTCTGTACTTCGACGCCGGGGGCGTTGTAGCGGAACCATGAGGAACACCGACAAACCCTTGTGACGGCTTTCGGGCGCGCGCCGGTGCGCGCCAGCGGCCAGACGTGCGAGACGATGTGGCCACGACTGTTCCAGGCCTTCTGACCATTGATCACCCAGTGATCGCCATCGGGACGGCACGCGTGCGCAAGGCGGCGAGATCGCTTCCTGCTGAGGGTTCCGAGTATCCGATCGAGACGGTGACCGTCGCCGGAGACGAGCTTGTCCAGCCACATCCGCTTGTTTTCTTCCGTGCCCACGCGGCCAGAGTCGGAACGACCCCAACGGCGGTGGCCCCGCATGTAGCGAGGGGCGTTGGCGTAGTCGACCTCGCTCAGGACGATAAGGCGATTCATGGCCGTGAGCGGCTTGCCGCCATATTCCTCCGGCAGGCCGAACACCTGCCAGCCTCGCTCGACCATTCCGCGATCGAAGCCCCTGACATTCTCGTCCCAGGTCTCGTCACGCACCGCCTCGCCTTCCTGCAGGCTGGCGGTCAGCTCTTCCGGAAGATGCGTGGCGAGAAAATCGCGAACAGTCTGCCTGAACGCGCGTTGTTCCATCAGTCCAGTAGAAATCCATGCGTAACCTGCCCTCGTCCCGGTCCGTCGCAATGTTTGCCGCGCTCGCAGCGCCTTTTTACATCCGCATCTGGTCAGCCAGTCTGCGCAGGTGACTCGCGCCCGTGCCGAACCGCGCATCGGTGACCTTCGCTCGCTCCGACCAGAGATAGACCCCTGACTCGCGCGCATAACCCATGGCACCCCAGACCTCGTGTGCGCCGTCGTAGTCGCGTCCGCTACAGCTCGCCGGCTGCGATCTTGGCAATTGCTACTTCGCGCGCCGCGGATCGACCTTTGCTCATGAGGAACAGCGCCTCGCAACGCCGCGACGCGCGCGCCATTCAACTGGATCGCGACGTTTGCGAGCAGGTGCTGGACCGCCTGATATGAGCCGATCGCGCGCCCATGCTGTTGCCGTTCGCTGACATATTCGACCGTTCGCTTGAGCACCGCCAGAGGCGCCTCCGACCATCTCCATGCATTGCAGCGCGGTCGCTTGCTCCACGACATCGTGAAACGTGTCCAGGGTGCGCGACAGAGCAGATTCACCGCCGAGTAGGGCGTCAGCCGGCACATGAACCTCTGTTCAATCCGATCTGGTAGAGCGTCTCGCCGCCGAGCGCGCTCTGCCGGCGTATGCCAATCCGCGAGACCTTGTCCCGCGCGGACGGCGAACAGGCCCCAATCCGCGCTGATCGCTGTTAGACCGCGCGTTTGCCAGAACGAACAGGACATCGGCCGTCTCGACATCGGGAACGAACGCCTTTACGCCGCTCAGCACCCACTCATGACCCGCACGCGTCGCGGTCGTCCTGAACAGGCGCGGCTGCTCGGCGGCATGCGGCTCGCTGTACGCGATCGTCGCCAGGCTTGCCCCGGCGATCATCGACTGCAGATACTCTTGTTTCTGCGCTTTGGTGCCGAGGCGATCGATCAGCAGTTCGGCGAAGATGCAGCTGTAAAGAGAGTTCGGGACGAGCCGCTCCCCGCTGCTCGATAGCAGAGGCCAAGATCGATCAGATCCCCGCCCGCGCCGCCCAGGTCCACCGAAAAAGGCAGTCCCAGCCATCCGGCCTCGGCAAGCGTCTTCCAGAGCTGCGGCGAATGGCGGGCACGCCGGGCCCCAGAGTCTTCGATCGCCTGTTCCAGCGACCATTCCCCCTCCAGAAGCTTCCGGCAGGAGTCCTCCAGAGCTGTCCGATCTTCCGACAACTGAGTGTCCACGGGTCCCTTCCATCAGCGACACAGAAGTAACGACCCGCTCCCGGTCGCAACCGAACGGCGGGTCTGTCGAACACACATGATGTTACAACGCTGACATTCGTCTCGGCGATTGCTCGCTGCGCCATCGTATGAGTCCGGTACCTCGGCGCCCGTGGATGCCCTCGCTCCAATGGTAAAAGTGGATCCTGGTGGGCAAGCGGAAACGCTCAGGAGTAAAGGCCGTGGACGTCAAATCCTTCGTGCAGGTCTATTACCAGGAGCTGTACTCGCGGGAATGCGTCGCTGCGATGGCGCGCTTTCTGACCGACGACTATGTCGAGCATCAGTACACGGCCGGCTTCACGAAGGCCGGGCTGCGCGCCTATGTAGAGAAAAGGCTCGCGGAGAACCCTGGTCATCGAATGATCATTCATCACGCCATCCAGGAGGGTGATTTCGTCTTCCTGTTCGTCGAGGAAAACTGGCAAACGGCGTCGACGTCGCCCGGGCCGAGCTGTTTCGCACCGCGAATGGTCGGATCGCCGAGCATTGGGGCGCCCATGTCATCGACGAAAGAACCGAAAGAACGACAACGGGACGTTCGATGGCTCACGCGTCAACCGGGACGTCGATCATGGCCGGAAGCATGCCGCCAGGTTCGAAGAGCTCGACGTACGCGGTTTCGACGGGCAGGAGCTCGAGGCTTTCTTGAAAGTCGCACACCGGACTACAAGCAGCACAGCCCCAAGGGCGGCGACGGTCGCGACGGGCTGGTGAACATCCTCAAGAAGATGAAGGAGACGGGGACGAAGATGATCATGCTGCCCAAGCGGACAATCGTCGAAGGCGATTTCATCGTGTCGCACCGCCTCTACGACACGAGCCCGCCGCATCCACTGGTCAATCGTATCAATACGTTCGACGTGTTCCGCCTCAATGCGGACGGAAAGGCGGTCGAGCACTGGGACGTGATGGAGGACGTTCCATCGGCCGACATGCTCGACAAGCTGTTTTGAGCGGTGAAGCTCCGGGATGGGTCGCGTGATCGGGGCGTTGCGACTCAGATCGTGCGGCCGACCATCAGGCGCATGATCTCCGCAGTGCCGGCGAAGATCCGGTGCAGACGGCGCAGCCGTAGAGCCGCGAGACCGGGTACTCGTCCATGTAGCCTGCCCCGCCGTGCAATTGGACGCACTGATCGATGATTCGGGCCTCCATCTCGGGCAGCCACATCTTCGCCATTGCGCAGCGGGTCGTGTCGAAGCTCGCCGGTGCGCTTATAGTCACGGATCAGATCGTCGAGGAGAGGCGCGACCCACCGCCAGCTCGGCTTTCATTTCTGCGAGGCGGAACTGCGTGTTCTGGAAATCGAAGATCGTCTGCCCGAACGCCTTGCGGTTGCGGGTGAAGTTGACCGTCTCGTCGAACGCCCGCTGAGGAGGCGGCATGGGCGATGGAGGGCCACGTGATGCGGTCCATGTTGAGCCCGGTCATCACTACCTTCATACCGCCGCCGTCGGCGCCGACCAGATTGGCTCAGCGGGACGCGGACGTGATCCATCGCAAACTCTCCGGTGCCGGAGAGGTGCGAGCCCATCTTGTGCAATCGACGGCCACGGTGGAAGCCTTCGCGTTCGGCCTCGACGATGATCATGGAGATGCCCGAATGCCGAGTTCCGGCTGGGTCTTGCACGCCACGAGAAAGGCGTCTGCTTCGGCCGCGTTTCCAATGAAAGTCTTGGCGCCGCTTATCACCCATTCATTCCCGTCGCGCACCGGCCGAAGTGCGTATTCGCGACGACGTCGCTGCCGCTGTCCGGTTCCGTGATCGCGAAGCCAGAGCGGACCTCGCCGGTGGCCATCACGGGAAGCCACTTGCGGTTCAGTTCCTCGGAGGCGTTTTTGAACAGGATCTCGGTGATTCCGTCGCCGATTACGGACGGGGCGATGCTCGCACCGGCGACTGTGTAAACCAAGCTCCTCGGCGATCACGACCCGGTGGAGAAAGTCGCCGCCCGGGCCGCCGTATTCCTCCGGGCACTCCCACTGCCAGGAACCCCTGTTCGCCGGCCTTGCGCCAGAACGACGCGGGATCGCTCCATGCTCCAGCCATTCGTCCACGTGGCCATCGGCCTCGGTCTCGAGGAACCGCCGATACGAGTTGCGGAATATTTCATGCTCGTCGTCGAATAGAGACTTCGTGTAGTTGTAGCTCATCACCCTGTCCTCTCAGCTGCCGAACCCGAGATGCCGCCCGGCCATGTCGAGTAATATCCCTCCGACCGCCGCCGATCGCTACCACGCGGACTTCCGGATAGATGCGCTCGACCGCCGAGCCTCTGATATAGGAGGCGCCACCGAGGATCTGCGCGGCCTCCCGGGCCACATGCTCGGAACATCCGCGTTGCGGACACCTTGAGGAGCGCAAGCGCGGGAGCACTGGCCGTGCCGCGCTGGTACTGCCACGCGGAGAGGTCGATCCAGGCCTGCGTCTGCCAGAGCTGCCGTGCATGTCGGCCAGCTTGATGCAATCGACTGGTGCTGGCCGAGTTTTTGCCGAACGTCTCGCGCTCGCCCGCCCACCTCGTCGCCTCCTCGAGGCAGATACGGGCGAAGGAAGTGCATTGCTGAGCCGCCTGCAGCCTTTTCACCGTTGAAGTGTGCGCAGCACATGGCGGAAACCGGCGTTTTCCTCACCGATCAGGTCTGACGACGGGGACCTCGACGTCCTCGAAATAGAGCGTCGCCGTATCCGACGAATGCCAGCCCATCTTCTTGAGCGGCGTGCGGGAAAAGCCCTTTGTGTCGGCCGGGATCAGCAGCATCGAAATGCCGTTCATGCCCGAGCCACCGGTGCGGACGGCGGTCGTGAGTAGTCGGCTCGCATCCCGTTCGTGATGAACGTTTTCGAGCCGTTGACGATATATCTGTCGACCCTGCGTTCGGCGCGTGTCTTCAGTTGCGCGACGTCGGACCCCCGGACGGCTCGGTGACCGCAATCGCGAGTATTACGTCGCCGGAGATCACGGCCGGTGCGATACGAGCACGAAGTTCCGGCAAGCCCGCCTCGATGATTGGCGGCAGGGCCACGGCATGCGTCAATAAGCCGGCCTCGATGCCGCCGGCTCCGGTGCGCGCGGTCTCATCGACGAGCACGAGCCGATGAAAAGCGTCGACTCCTCTGATACCCCGCCATATTCCTCGGAAACCCGAGTGCGAAGATGCCGGCTTCACCGGCCTTGCGGTGAAACTCGCGAGGGACGATTCCCGCCTCTTCCCACTTCTCGACGTTCGGCATCGCCTCGCGCTCGACGAACTTGCGAAGGCCGTTCGACAGCTCCTCGTGGCTTTCGTTGTAGTAGGGCGAATTGCGCCGCCATTCGTCGAATGAGCTCATCGGATCGCTCTCTTGTAGTCCGTCAGTGGCCCTGCAGCTCGGTCCAATATCGATCGCGTATCTGCCGCTTGAAGAGCTTGCCCGTCGGCTCCTCGGCAGGTCGGGTGCGAAGTCGATCGTTCTCGGGCACTTGATGCTGGACAGGGTGGCGTCTGCAGTGCTCTATCAGCTCCTGTAGCGAGCGACGGCCCGGCGTCATCCATTGACCGCGGCACGACAACCGCCTTCACCTCTTCACCGAACTCCTCGTTCGGGACACCGAACACCGCAACGTCCGCGACTTTCTCATGCAGGCACAGGAGATTCTCGGCCTCTTGCGGGTGGATGTTCACGCCGCCGGAGTTGATCACGTAGTCGCGTCGGTCGGTGAGATAGAGATAGCCTTCCTCGTCGACATGCCCGATGTCGCCAAATGTCGCCCACCCCTTGTCGTTGTGCGCCCGGGCGGTCTTTGCCGGATCGTTGTGATAGAGGAATTGACCTCCGTTGGCAAAGTACACGGTTCCCGTGTGGTGCGGCGGCAGCTCTGTCCCCTGTTCGTCCAGGATGTGCAGCTCGCCACGCACAGCCCTTCCTACCGAGCCCTTGTGCCACAGCCATTCCTCCGGCGTGATTGCGCACATTCCGATACTCTCCGAGCCGCCGTAGTACTCGTGCACAATCGGGCCCCACCAGGCCAGCATCTGTTCCTTCACGTCAACCGGGCACGGTGCCGCCGCGTGAATCGCCAGCCGGTGAGTTGTCAGCGTGTAGCGATTCCTCGTCGCTTCCGGAAGTCTCAACATGCGGATGAACATGGTCGGCACCCATTGCGAATGGGTAACACCATGTTCGGCGATGCAGCGCAGCGCCCCTTCCGGATCGAACTTCTCCAGGACGATCGACGTACCACCTGCACGGCGAGCACGGCCATGCTGAACTTGAGCGGCGCGGCGTGGTAGAGCGGCGCGGTCGACAGGTAAACGGTGTCGCCCCCGAATCCATACAGCTCGATGAAGCTTCTGACGCCAGCGGACCGGTCTCATCGGGGCGCAGACCGGATAAGGGCGGCTTCACCTTCGGTGCACCGGTGGTGCCAGAGGAATACATCATGGCCGCCCCTGGACCTCATCGTCTCAGCGCCGCGTCAGGCATAGCGGCAATCGCTGTCTCGTACGAAGCGAAGCGCCCGATCGTCCCATCCATCATGTAGCAGCGGAGGCCCGCCAACGAGGTCGCCGGGCAACTCTGCCGCGATTTCGGCGAGCGCCCCGGACATGAACAGAACACGCGCTCGCAATCGCGGACGATGTACGCCACTCGCTCGCACGAAGCCTGCTGCTGATGGGCGTGTAGTAGAGGCCGGCGTTGTGGGCCGCCCAGCAGAGCTCGAAATAACGCGGATGATTCTCCATGCAGACCGCGATGCCGTCCCCAACGCGCAATCCCAGCGAACTGAACAGCTGCGCAGCTCGATCTCGAGCGCTCGGCGAGCTCGCCAGACGTGACGGCAGCGCCGGACGGTTCCAGCACGATTGCCCGTTTTTCGGATTCTTGCGCTGCCGTTTCACGCGGATGCATCGAGCCCTCAACGCAGCGCACGGGTCATCCCGGTCCCGACAGAACTCCCTCGAGACTTCGCGCGAGGTCGTATCTCGCAGGCGCTATGAAGGTGCTGAGCGAGATCGTAACGGGTCGACGTCGTCCGCACCGCCATTCATCAGGGTATGCATCACCGTCCCGCAGACGACCGCATTGCGCAGCAGGACCTCCAGATCTCGAAATAACGGAGGCGGAAATCGCTCACCTCCTGCCCCCCGTGCGCCCGATACTCCGCGAGTGAAATCGGCCCACGGCATGCACCGCTCCACCGCCGGCCGGCAGGACGCGAGATCCTCCGCCGGATCGCCAAAGCGTGCGAATTCCCAGTCGAGAAGACAGGCGCTGCCGGAATCGTCCAGCAGCAGATTGTGAAATCCCGTGTCTGCATGCACGACCGTGGCGTCGCCCAGACCGTCGTTGATTCGGCGGAACAGCCGAGATGAAGGCTGCTTCGATCACGAGTCGAGGGAAGCGGCTTCTTCGAGCGCCAGTAGTCGAGATAATGCGAAAGCAAATCACGGGTATGTGACACCGCCGATCCGCGCCGCCCGCGATCCCCGATGAGCCTCTCACCCGCCGCGTGGACCTGAGCCAGTGCGCGAGCCAGCGCGCGCGCCGTCGCAGCGCTCCTTCCGAACGCACCTTCCATCAGATCGCCCGCGGCACATGCCCGGCGTGCGGCTGAAGACGATGCAGGGAAACCCGGAAGGGCTCGTTGGAGCTCTCGAGGCCAGAGAGGGTCCGGCACCGGCAGACCCAGCTTCGCGAGCCGGGCAAGCAGGGGATGTTCATCGGTCACCGCGGTCCCGGGTGTCGCGCGACCGGTATCGAGTCGCAGTACGAGTTCGGAAGGCAAGGGAGCCGGAGGGGTCCAGCGATACCAGCACAGTGCGCTTCGAGCGGCCACCGGGAATCTATGAACCGACCGCCACGACGGCACCGGACCCTGTGGATGACCCGACAGATAGTGCTGCATTGCTTCAACGGTCAGTGCCCGGCTCGCATCGCTGCCGACCTTGGCACGACCGATGCGACCCTCGACTCAGTCCGCTCCGGCAAGTCGCCTCGACGTGGACGACTTCCGCAGCAGGCGATCGAAACCGGACCCTGGTTGAGAGCTCGTGGGTCTCGGATTCCGAAAGGGACTTGAGAAGCGACTCGAGCTCGCCCGCAACCCCGGGATGCCCAACGAACACGGGATTGTCCAGCCCCGATGTAGATTCGCCGGGTAGCGTCTGCGGCTCGAATAGCGGTCTCACCGGCCAGTTCGCGCGCCTCGGTCAGTAACGCGGAGTACCGGCTCGCATCGATGGCGCGCGAGTGGGCAGCTGCTCGTAACCTGCAACGAGCCGCAGCATTGCAGCATCTGCGCGCTTGGCGCGATCCTTGGCCAGTGGGCTCGTCAATTCGGGAGCGAGGCTGTGTCGCAGCGTCGCCCAAAGCTGCTTGAGCGCGTAGTGCCGATAGAGTGATCAGGCATGCGCGATCCTTACCAGCAGCTCTACTTGATGATCTTGCGCTCCCGCAAGTCCTTGATCGCATCGGAGGTGATCCCAGCTCGGCAAGCACGGCGTCCGTATGCTCGTTGGCTACGGGTGCGTGACCTCTTGCGCTTGGCGGTGAATCCGCAAGGCGGCACAGCCGGACCGATCTGGCGTACGTCGCCAACTGTGGATGCGACGAGCGATACCGTTCCGAGTTTCTCAAGATCCGGTCGTGCAGATATTCCTGTTCGCCATTCGCGCAGCAGACCCGGCCCACACACCCGCCTTCTCGAACGTGGCGAGGAGCTCCGCGACCGGCCGCTTCCCTGACCGCCGCCGCAATCTGACGCGCGACCTCGTCGTCCCACGCAGATCGAGGCTTGGTCACAGCACGATCGAGGTCCAGACTCTCGATGAGACTGCGCGCCATCGCTCGTTGCGGGCTGCGATCGCAACCCAGCCATCGGCAGCCTCGTAGAATTGCTCCGCAGGGGTGGAATCCGGTCTGCTCGCGGTTCAGCGGCTGGGCCCGCGAACTCGCCCGTCAGGCTGTCTGGATCAGCCCGATTGCAGATAGCAGACCGGCGTTCATCAGCCCGGCGCCGAGCTCCGCACCCGCGCCCGTACGGGCACGCTGATACAGGTGCTGCAGAACCGCCGACCGAGCCCAGCAGGCCCGGCTGCGAAATCCACCATAGACGTGCGATTCCACAGCGGCGGGTTGTCGACGCCCGCCGCCGCGCCAGTCGTGGCCGCAGAGCGCCTGGAAGCACATGTCGAAACCGGCACCCTGCGCGCTTTGGACCAGTCGACCCGTACGCGGCGCTCTCGAGGCACGATGAGGTTCAGGCTTCAGGTGCGTGCAACGTCCTGCGCGTCGATGCCAAGACTCGCCGATACGCCAGGCCGGAAATTGCTGGTCACGACGTCCGCCGCGACGTACGCAGATTGCTGCGCGATCTTGAGTCCCTCCGGCGTCTTGACGATCGATCGGTGACGCAGCGCTTGCCGCGGTTGACCGAGCCGTAAGGAGCGAAAGATGCTGCGATTGGGATCGCCCGTCATCGGCTCGACCTTGACGCACGTCGGCACCAGAGATCCGCGAACACCGCCGACGAATACAGGCCCCGCGACGAAGCGCGCCGAAATCGATTGACCTTGATGCCGCTCAACGCGGACTGCGGCATTCGCGGCCTCGCTTGCGCGCCGCCGGCGAAGCTCGCGAGCCGTCATATCGGATGACCGACGTAGCGCACGCCGTCGGCGATCCCGAACGATGATGCCGTTGTGCTGGCACCTGCGGGTCGATCCCAGCAGCCGCCAGGGCGGCAGCATCAGGCTCTGCGGGCAACCCGGCCGCCCATACGGCTTCCAGGAGGGGGCCGCTCTTGAACTTCGCCATGTCGCGGCACGCAGATCGATATCACCGAAGAAGTTCTTGGCGTCAGCCGTCGGCTTCGGCATGCCGCTGTCGTTCACGCCAACCGTCGGGTCGTCGATGCCGAGGACCTTGTACTAAGACGGTACTTGGACCCGGCCGGAGCCGAGCACGACCTGCGCGTACACGCCATCTGCGCACTGGAAGATCAGCGGCCATGGATCCTCGGGCATCACGAAACTCCGAGGCCTGCGTCGCCCTGGGTCGCTCACACCACCAGCAGCAGCATCCAGCTGAGCGCGCCTTCGAACAGCGAAACCGACACCACCGCCGCGACCCGTCGACTCGCGCTGCAATAACGCAGCGAACAGGCCAACGAGTCCAGGCAGGGTTCGCTCCTGTACCCGTCGGCTCGAAACCCATCAGCGGTGGCCGCTTGCTTGCATGGTGCCTTGAAGCCAGCGCCGTGGAACCCATTGCCAGCAATCGCCAGCCATCGTCGGAGGCAGGACGACTTGCCCGTCGCGACCCGGACGGATAGCCCTCGATATCCAGGCATCCACCACGCCGCGTGGCGCTCTCGCCCGGATCGCCGCCGCGGCATCTCTGGCGCCGGAGGACAAGTGCCAGGAAAATCCTCGCCGCCGATGATTTATGCAAGACGTCCGCGTCAGCAACGGCCTCGATCAAGTCGCTGGCGTGGATTGGCGGCGGACTCGCTGTTCGATTTTGCACCCTCGACGCCACACCTGGCCCGGCATACGCCGGGATGAGACTTGGCAGAAGGGATCGCGCCGCACCGGCTCGATGACGCGTGATCTCGGCGCCCGCCTGCGCGCAGGACGCTTCGCGATCGAGCGCCGCGACGCCGCGCCACGCGCCAGATCGACCACCGAGCTCCGCGGCTCGAAAATCCAGCCGGCGATTCGAGATCCGTCGTCGGTGCACCCCTTCGCGATGTCATAGTCTGCAGGCGCCGCTCAGCCGCGCCATGCGCGAACCGCCCATAGTCACGAGGTGCGAAGTAGTGGAACAAGGTCATCGGACATTGCGACCCGGCCCGGAGCCAGATTCCGCCGCTCCGGCCGCTCCACGACGGCGGTCACCGCGCGGCCGCTGGGCCCTCGGCATGCGTGACGCCGCGCGCCTCGAGCGAAGCATTTGAGATCCTTTGACGCCGATCTCGACCGGCTCCCGAATTGCCCTCGAACTTCCCGCGGAATGATTTCGCGCCATGCGGGAAAGATCTTCTGGGTGTGAAAGTTGGCCCCGCTGCCCTGGTTGATGCCGACGAGCGTCTCGATGTCGATGCCCGCCTTCGGCCACGACCGCCACCGCCTCGGGCGTCGCGCTGCAGTTTGCCAGCCCACCGCGTTGTTCACCACCTTGCCGACCTGCGCCATGCCCGCTTCGCGCCGAGGCCGGAGGTGCGCCGGCGAAGAATGCCTCGGAGGACCGGCTTTGCGCGCGCATGACGCGCACGCCTCCGTGTCCTGCAACCGGGTGACCGGAGCGTCCCGGCCTCCGCCGAGATGAGCGCCACCGACTACCGGTGAGTCGAGAACCACGATACCGCGCCTCGCGAGCGCTTTTCGGCAATCTCGACCGAGGTCGTCGGAGCCGCCAATCGTCGCGAGGTGTCCGCGTGACGATCCTCACCTTCGAGCCCTCGAGCACGCCTCCCGGGCCCAGTGCGACCTGCCGGCAGATGCCGGGTGCCGCATCTCCGGCAGGCAGGCGCGAACACGACTTCAACCCGCTGACGACGTCCAGCACCGACTCTGCCGTCGCGCCGCACCGCGCAGAGCGCCGCCCACTTTTTCGAGAACTTCCGCGTTGGGGTCGTAGAGCGGCAGCACGGGCGCGCTGTTCTGGACCAGGCCCAGCACACCGGCACCGCCCACCGCCCTGGCTGCGCAAGAAACCCGACCTGTTCCATTCCCGGTCACCTCGTGACCAGCGTCTCGGTTGAGGGCGCAGGCGCAGCTCTGTCCAGTGCCCGCGGAGAGCCCATCGCGGGCCCGAAATCCAGGCTCGCCGTCTGAGCATCTCAGAAGTCGAAGCGCCTGACGAATTCCGGGAAGAACTCCGCCGAGCTGCATCTTGGCGTAGCGGTGATGCTCGGATGCAATGTCTGATGGGCCCCGGGCGCAAGCATCGCTGAGATCCACGGGCACGCGTGAAGTCGAGGCTGGTCTCGGGGTTCGTGGACCACCTTGGGATCACCGATCCTCGCACCCCTGGAACAGGATGACGAACTGTCACCTTCCTGAGGCTCGTGACCGCGCCCGGTTGAAGTCCTGCGCGGCGCCACCGACCCATGGCTCGTCGACATGGATACCAGTCGCGACGAAGCTCCAGCACGACGTTGCCGGCACTCCTGCAGGATGCCTGCGCCGAGGGTGATCACAGGCCTCCGGATGATGCGTGCGGCGCGCCACGGTGCCCAGCGACATCGTATTCGTCGTCGTGTCGTGGCGCGTCAGCACGATGTAGCAGGTACCGAACATCTCGTCCTCGGAGAGCTGTCACCTGCCTCGTTGGCTGACCAACCGACAGGAGTGATAATCGCTGGATTGTGTCGTCTCGAGGCGAAGGCCGGACGGAAGACGCTGCGCAAGTCCAGGAGTGTCCGCTCGACCTCGAGCAGGTCATTCATCGCCACGTTGACATTGCCTATATCTGGTTGAGGCTCTGTGACCAGTGGTGGGCCTGGGCAGGAGATCGTCCTGAAGTCGAGCAGGTGCAGTATCGTCCGCGCCGGGATCCGGCGTGCCACGTCTGCGACAAACTCGATGTCGCCGCTTCCGCTCCGCATGAATTGACGTTTCCTTGATGAAGCGCCGTACGTGCGGCCGCACCTTCGACGATTGGCTTGCCAAACGCCGCGAAGCAGCTTTCGCAGCCGCAGGTGCTCCACACCGTCGCTGTTCAGCAGCCAGTTCCGCGTCGCATTCATCAGGCAGGGCAGCAGGCGTTCCTGGTCCTCGTTGTGGGACCTGGGCGGCCCGCCGCCGCCGGGCAGGCGATGTGCCGACAGCGGAATGTCAGGAAGCCCTCCATGACCTCGGCGTGCCCGGTTACGACCCAGGCCTGGTTGGCCTCGCTCACATGATCGGATCCACTGCACGCAGCGCATCGATCCGCTCGGCAGCTCGTTGCCGAGTTCTGCGACCCGGTTGAGCGAAAATCGAGTTCGCGAGGTACGGCGTTCACGCGAACCTCAGAATTCGATGACGGAGCTTGATGAATTCGCCCGATTCCCCGCTGCAACCACGCCGCATTGATCTGCTCGAAGGGATAGAAACCCGTGGGCGATCAATCAGGAACTTTCCTTCGCGGAACTGCTCGACCAGGAAGGGGGGAACGACGGGGGTCCGGCGTCCCCTTCGACATCCGCATCTACTCGCCGGATATCAGGTGCATGATATCGGTGGTCATCGTGCTCTCCCTGCTGGCCCCAGCGAGCGCCAGCTGTCCACATCCTACCGAGCGAGCGGATCTGCCAGCTTCGATGACCTTGGGAACTCCGGTGGTGTCGAACGCGAGGTCGCAGCCACCGGGCGCGGCGAGCCGCCTGGTCCCGGGTCCGTCGTGGTCGTGTCCATCACTTCGCAGGCCCCCGAGCTCCGCCCGGGCCGGTTCGAGAGCCTGGATTTGAGCCCGATCAACCGCACCGCTATGTTGCGGCAACCAGCAAGCAGTTTTGCGGCGAACAGCGCCGCGAAGCCCGGCGCCCCGGTACCGAAGATGGCGAATCTGGAGTCTGGGGCTGGCTAGAGCACGTTCAGAACCGCGCCGGCACCAGTCGGCTCGGGCCGCAACCCGAAGCGGACCGAGGAAACCTGAGCGGCGCATCGTCGGGTACGACGATCACGTTGCGGGCTGGCGACAGCGCGTGCGTCGCAGAAACGACGACTGTCGAAGAAGGAAGCGTTGGCGGGCTCGCCGGCGGCGAAGGTCCGGATCGTCGCAGAACCGTCAGCGCGTCGCCCCGCGAAGAGTTGAGCAGCGGCGCCCGATCTCACAATAGGCGGGATGACACTCCGCTGCAGCGGCCTGCCACGCGCGTGCCGCCCAGCTGCCCGAACGTCAGTACGACATGATGCGCCCTTCCCGATTCCCGTCACCTGGCGCCGCCTTCGCCTCGACCACGACACCTGCCACGCCCTCGTGACGACGAGCACATAGAGGCAGCGGCAGCGGACGGGGTCTGCTCCCACGATTGCAACGTCGGTGTGACAGACACCCGTGCGCGACGAGCTCGACGAGCACTTCGTCGGGTCGTGGAGCCCTCGAGGCGCACCGACTCGATCGCGAACGGAGCGTGCGGAAGCTTTGCGATAGCCGCCTTGATTTCCACGGTGGTCACCCCCTAGTCGAGCCACGGTCGCGCGCGACCCGCAGCTTCACCTCACCGGCCTGATTACGCACGACCAGGTCGAGATCGGCAAGTCCGCTCACCTCCGGACTGCGCAGCGCTGCGATGTTACCGCTGCAGTGCAGGCGATCTCGCCGAGCACCGTCACGGCTGTAAACCGGCAGGAGAAGGCGCGCAACTGGCGCACCGGCTTCCAGTCCATCAATGCCCGGCCGAGAGATACGCCATGACCAGCAGGCCGTGAGCGATCGTCCGGGAACCTCGCGCGCGTGGGCCGCGTCGAGGTGAACCTGGGCGTGGTCACCTGAGGCATCGGCATACCGCACGAGGTCGTCTGCTGCAGCGCAGGCAGCACCAGACCCCCGATCTCCATGCCTGCCTCGATGGTCTCCGTTGCCACGGTCATGCGTCCCTTCTGACCACTTCCGTATGCCGGATCACCGCCACCCGACGCTCGTCGGCGTTGCTGACGGTGGTCTCGAGGACGATGAACACCAGTGCGCCATCCTTCTTCGTAGACGTCCGCGACCCGCTCACCGAAAACTGATGCGATCGCCTGCGCGAATCGGCGCGACATACTCGAACGACTGCTCGGCATGCAGCAGCTTACCGGATTCCCCTTCGACGCCGAACTCCGGAGCACGCCGTCGGGCTCGAAACCGCATCGCGAGGCAGAACACATGAGTGGGCGGAATCGGCAAGCTCCGGTATCCCTCGGCGCGCGCCGTAGCTTCATCGAAGAAAACCGCGTTCGTCTCGCCGATGGCGCTGGCGAAAGCGCCGCACTACATCGAGTTCGCGACCGTGACGGTCAAGGTTGGAAACTCGCGCCCGATGATGGAACGGTCGAGCATCCCAGCTCGGGGATCCAGCCACGTATCCCGATCGATACCGGCGTTCGCGCGCGACCGCTCGACGATATCACTGACGACCGGGCCGAGCGTGGTCCCGAGATCCTTGGAAGGCCTCCGCGAATGCGCCGTGCTGCCAGCCCTCGGCGACCGTGTAACCATATCCGGACTCGAATACGCGGCCGCTTATGTCTTTCGATTGCGGGCTCGCGAGCCAGGTCACAAACGGCCGTCAAACCGGGTCGCGGCGCTCGATCTGTTCCGGTGTCCATTGGGCCAGGCCTTCCATCAATCGCGTGTTGGCACGAGGTGCGGCTGCATTGACGGTGACGCCGAGCCGCTGAAACTCTCGTGCCGCTACGGTCAAATCAGCCCGGCGTACCCATCTTGGCTGCCGCGTAGTTCGCTACGTTTCCGAACAGACCGGAGTGAGATGTCGATGTTGACTACCCGGCCGTCGACGGTCCTGCCGGCCTTGAACCGAGCGCCAGTAGTTGCCGGCATGGTGCATCGGCAGGAATGTTCCTTTCAGATGCACGCGAATGACCGTGTCCCAGTCGTCCTCGCTCGTGTTGATGAGCAGCTTGTCGCGCAGTATTCCGGCGTTGTTGATCAGCACATCGAGCCGGCCGAACGATTCGATGCTCTGGCGGATCATCTCCTGGACGGCCTTCATCCGCAACGTCCGCGGTGTTGACGACGGCCTCGCCGCCCGCATCGCGGATTTCGGCGACGACCGACTCACCCGGCGTTGCATCGCCGCCAAACCGTCAGGCGTCGAGCCGGGTTGATCCCCGGCCCTTGGCTCCGTGCTGCGCGAGAGCATCAGTGCGTATGCTCGGCCCACGCCGCGGCCTGCGCCGGTAACTATCGCGACCCGACCCTCACACAGCTTCATGAATAATACCTTCCGATCCGGCGTGCAATTCCCTGCCTAGTGCGCCAGTATACGATAAGTTCCAATCCGGTTAACGGAGCGCAGCCGCGTGACCGATCGGGTTTATCGAGTTACTTGCCCTCGCCCGACTGGGGCCAGCCGCGTCTGAAACAGGTCATGACGCTCGCGCTGCTCAGCAGGCGGCGTCAGAGTCATTAGCACCTCGACGGACCTGCAGTCGTTGCAGGACACGATAATCGAGAGTGGTACGCCGCCGACTCGACTCAGGCCACTGGTGGGCGACGCCTGTCCATGCCAAGGGAGTGCACCTGGATTGCACAGGATTCCGCCCTCGCCATCTGGGGTCAGATCCCGACATCCTCATCCAACAACGCCGGACTGGGGACGGCGTCGTACGCGCCAATCTGCTCAGGAGCCTTCAGATTCTGGGAGGTCGACCGTCCGACATTCGAGAAAGTGCTTCGAGGTCAACAGCACGGCGCCTTATTTTTCTCGCCGCACTGCTCGCCCCGCAGATGATCAGCCGCGGCTGGGGTCGCATCGTCAACAACACGACTGGCCTGCGACACCATGCTGAGATTCGCGGTCATGAGTGAAACTCCAGGCCGCTCGAGGCGCATACCGCCTTGCCGCGCCCAGCGCATGATCTCGACGGAACGGGCGTCACGGCGAACGTGCTCGTCCCGGGCGGTGGCGCAGCCACGCGCCGGGATAGTCGAGGCCTCGGTCTGTCGATGGAGGAAATTCATCTCGCCCGAAGTGATAGCGGCCCGATCGTCTGGCTTGCGTCAGTCATCCGGACGATCACAGGCCGCTTCCACCGCTCTGGCACTGAATTGGGACTGACTGCCGCCGGACGATCGCCGGTCTCCGGCGCTCGGTGGCATGGACGGCTTCGGATCAAGGGCATCCATCCCGCGAAGCGATGAAATAGCGCAGCCGCTGCCGTCTCAGATCCTGGACGAACACGGACTTCGTCTGCAAGTAGGCCTCGAACCCTCGAATCCGTATTCCTGCCCCAGCCGACTGCTTGTAGCCGCCGTACACGTGGCATCGAAAAATCATGAACCAGCCTGGCGGTTGACCCAGACCGTGCCCTGGATCAGCTTGGCCAGGCTGAGCGCTGGCACGTCACTCGTCCAGACCGCCGGCGCGAGCCGTAGCTCGTGTCGTTGGCGGCTGCCGCGACCGCCTCCGGTCATCGAACGGTATGACCGACGCGACCGGGCCGAAAATCTCCTCGCGCATGACCCGTGGTGCTCGGTGATTTGGCGAGCACAGTCGGCTGGACGAAGTAGCCTTCGCGACCGACGCGCTCTGCCGCCGAGCTCGGCGCCCGACGCGGTGCCGTCGCGGATTAGGCCCATCGACGCGATCGAGTTGCTTCTCGGAGATGAGCGGACCGATCTGCGCGCGTCGGGCTCGAGACCTGAACCCACCTTGAGCTCTCGCAGCGCCGGCAGACCCTCGACCATCGGCTCGTAGACCGAACGATGCGCGTAGACGCGCGATCCGGCGATGCAGATCTGGCGGGTGCGTGAAAACCCCATGGCGACGCCGGCAATCGTCGCTGCAGGTCCGCGTCCTCGAGCACGACGACGGGGGGACTTGCCCGCCAGCTCGAGCGTCAGCTTCTTCATGTTTTGCCTGCGGAGGCCTCGATGATGGCGCGCGCCCGACCTCCGTAGATCCGGTGAAGCCGATCTTGTCGACGCCGGGGTGCGCTGCGAAGAGCTGCGCCGGCCGTCTTCGAAGCCAGTCACGATGTTCACGACCCCTCGCGGAACGCCGGCCTCCTCGAGGAAGCTACCGAGGCGCAGCGCGTTCAGCGGTGTCTCCTCCGCCGGCTTCAGGGCGCGGCGCATCCCGCGGCAGTACCGACAGCTTCGAGCAGGCAAAGTAAACGGTCCGTTCCAGGGAATGATGAGACCGGCCACACCGATCGGCTGCGCGCATCGTGAAGGCGTGAAAGTTTCCTCCGGTCCGGAGATCTCGGACGTGAGGTCCGTGGATCTTGGTCACCCAGCCCGCAAAGTACCGGAACGCTTCCGCCCGAGACTGACCATCCAGGTGGCGAGGGCCCGTGGCATGCCATTGTAATCCGCACCTCCGCGCGAACGATCTCCTCCGAATTGGCGTCGATGAGGTCCGCAACTCGCCAGAGGATCTTGGCACGCTCCGATGCGCTGCATCCCGCCACACGCGCGTATCGAACGATCGGCAGGCGGCCTGCACCGCCCGATCGATGTCTTCCTTGCCGCCTTCCGGAACCTCGCGATGATCCGGCCGTCGCGGGATTTCCGCACTTCGAGCATTCGGCCCGAAAGTGGCCGACACCCGGTCGCCGTCGATGAGCATGCCGTCGGGCACTCCTCGCAGGGGAGCGATCGCGATCCAGCGCGTCTTTGCATCGGCGTTCATCGTTCAGGCTCCTTAGATAGGTCGTGATGCGCGGCGACGTGCCTGGAAGCGCGGCTTGCGTTTCTCCGCGAAGGCCATCAGGCCCTCCCCGTGCGCATCGGGTTCGTGGTTTCGTAGTGCAGCGTATATGCGGCCCTCGAGATGCAGACCCTCCGCGAGCGAGCCCTTGAGCCCTGGTTGACCAGGTATTTGATCGCCTTGCGGCTCGAGAGAAGCTCTTTTCCAGCAGACTGAGTGGTCAGTTCCGCGACATCCCCGCGCCCAGATCGCCGGACGGCACGCAGCGCGTGACGAGCTGCATCGCGGCCGCCTCCTGCCCGTCGAAGAGCCGGGCCGTGAGCAGCACGTCAACTTCGCACTGGAGCACTCCGATCGCTCGCGGCATCCCGCTGTGTTCCACCGGCTCCCGGCAGCGAGGCTGAAATTCAGATTGCCCGTCCGAGAAGCGCGCCCGATCACTCGCGATGACGAAGTCGCACGCGGTATCGACTCGATCCCGCCCGCCACGCACAGCCCGTCGACGACCGCGATCACGAGCAGGTCCGTTTTGCTCGAACCGCTCGAGCAGCCGGCGCAGGCTCGCACCCATCGCGGCCATCCACTCCAGATCGGTATGCAGAGTCAGAGCCCGCTTCAGATCTCCGCCCGCGGAAAACGCGCGCCCTTCACCACGCAGCACGATGATCTGCAGGTCGGGTCACCTTCGATCTGATCGAGACACTGGTGCAGCTCGACACTGAGTGCGGTCGTCCAGGATTGAGCTCCGCCGGGCGGTTCAGCGTGATCGTGCCGATCGCGTTCGATCGCTCGTATAGGATCGTCTGATAGCCACTCATCTTCACCTGCCGGCGCGTCACGGTCGCGCGAACGTGGGTATCCCGACAACGTACGCTAGATTACCACATCCCCTTCGAACGAGCGCATTCACGGAATCGAACGCCCGGGTCGAGACCCTTGCCGGGTGCTTGCTTGCGTACCTTTTTCGTGCATTCTTGCCCCCAAGCGGTCGAGTCGTTTCCGGAGTACCCACATGCTGAAAATCTACGGCTGGAAGCGGTCCCGCGCGGCGCGCTGCATGTGGGTAATGGAGGAGATGAGCCTCGACTACGAACAGGTTCCGCTGAATCCGCACGCCGGTGAGACGTGCACGCCTGAGGTATCTGGCGCTGAATCCGAGCGGCAAGATCCCGACGCTGGTTCACGACGACTTCGTCCTGGCGGAAAGCATGGCCATAAACTGGTATCCGCCAGCAGCTTTCCGGGGACCCTGCTACCTCGCGATCCCCGTCACGGTGCCAAGGTCCAGCAGTGGACGTTGTGGGCGATCACTGAGCTCGAGCCGCCGGTGGTCGCGATCATGCGTGAGGGTCGCCGGCCCAGGAACAGATCGATGGCGCCAGGATCGAGGCCTGGCATGCCGGCATTCATGGGTTCTGGGAGACGGTGCTCGAGCCGCACCTCAACCGTCAGGAGTTCCTGCTTCCCGGCAACACGTTCACGCTCGCCGATCTCAACGTGGCGTCCGTCGCCAGCAGCCTGCAGGCATTCGATATCACCCTGGATCGCCACCCGGCTGTGGCGGATTGGATGCAGCGCTGCCTTCCGCGCGAGGCATGGGCTCGCGTCCAGCAGCAGAAAGCCCTGAAGCCGCGCGCCAGCTCGTCTCTGCCGGCCCCGCCCTGACTCCCGCGCTCAGTGCGCGCTCAGACCGAGAATCGAAATGGACGAGAGGCAATTCCAGGGAACGCCGCCGAGATTGTGACTGAGTCCGTACACCGGGTTCTTCAGCTGGCGCTTCCTGCCCGCCCAAGCAGCTGCAGGTAATTCTCGTAGGCCATTCGCAGACCCGACGCGCCGATCGGGTGTCCGAAGCACTTCAGCCCGCCGTCGATCTGGCACGGCAATCCGCCGTCGGCGTCGAAGAACCCGTCCATGCACGTCCCTGACCGCTCCGCCGTCCTCGGAGACGACCGAGGTCCTCCATCGTCACGAGCTCGGTGATCGAGAAGCAGTCGTGCACCTCCATCATGCTGAGCTCCTTGCGCGGATTGCGAATTCCCGCCTCCTCGTAGGCTTTCTTGGCTGCGATGCGGGTGTTGCGCACGTAGCTGCCATCCCAGTCCGACGTGCTCACCTCGCGGCCGGCGCTGAGCGAGAGCTGCAAGCGCCTTGATGGTGACGAAGTCGCGCTTGCCGAGCCCGCGCGCGATGTCAGGCGTCGTGACGATCGCGCACGCCGCGCCGTCGCTGACTCCACAGCAGTCGAACAGCCCGAGCGGGTCGGCGATGATCGGCGCGTTGAGGATCGTGTCGAGGTCGACTTCTTTCTGCAGGTGCGCCTTGGGATTCTTCGCTCCGTTCTGATGGCTCTTCCAGCGAGACGCGCCCGATCGCGCGCTTGAGGTCTTCGCTTCGACACGCCGTACTTGGCGCGATAGCCGCGCGGCGAGCTGTGCGAAAGCCGCCCGGCGCCGAGCTGTACGGCATGATCAGGTCGTTGAGCGTGCCCTTTGTCTGTACCGGCAGGCCGCCGTAGCCCGGTGTCCTTGAGCTTCTCGGCGCCGATCGCCAGCGCGATGTCGACCGCACCGGCTGCGACGGCATACGCCGCGCCGCGCAGCGCCTCGGTTCCGGTCGCGCACATGTTCTCGACGCGCGTGACCGGAATACCCTCCAGACGCAGGGCCGTCGCGGCGGGATCGCCGGAGTTGCCCGACGTTGACACGATCGAGCGCCGAGCCGTACCACGCCGCGCCGATCTGGCTGCTTCTCGATTCCCGCGTCCTGCAGCGCTTCCTGGAACGCCTCGATCAGCAGGTGCTCGGTGCCGCAGTCCCAGCGCTCGCCGAACTTCGAGCAGCCCATGCCGATGATCGCGACCTTGTCCTTGATGCCAGTTGCCATGTACCTGTCCTCGGTGCGCTTCAGCCGAGCGGCGCCGCTTTCCAGAAATAACGGTTGTAGTGTCGCAAAGAGTCCTTTTCCTTGATTCGGAATACCATCCGGAGCGGAGTGCCGACGTCGAAGTTCGCAGGATCGACATCGACCATTTCCATCAGCACGCGCGCGCCGTTGTCGAACTGCACGAGTCCGACGTAGAGCGGCGGCGACGGATAGAACATCAGCCAGTCGGCCGTGTAACGTCGCTACTTTGGCAGGCTCGTCCGCCAGCGGCGCCGCTTTGACATCGGCGCAGTCGATCCGCAGCGCACGCACGCCGGCATGCGCGGAAACTGAATCGTACCGCACTCCGCACACCGGCCGCCGACGAACGCGACGACCTGGTCGCGCGAACGGTAGAGCTGCGTCAGCGAGCAATACGTAACT
>ERZ1370068.10127-contig-8851_pt1 | contig 55528 bp, 90 predicted proteins | sample MGYA00561227_ERZ1370068 | MGnify/ENA primary metagenome ERZ1370068 (study PRJEB38410, sample SAMEA6850437) | metagenome | study: Metagenomic assessment of the ecological functions of the soil: analysis of the soil microbiota associated with the... | reverse complement strand
TACATCGGCGGCCCGCAGATCCAGCCGAGACGCAGGGCAGCAGAGTCATCGTCGCCGGTGGTTGCGACCAGCTCGATTGATCGCTGCGCTGCACATACTGGCAGGCGGCGTCGTTAACGGCGGCGATGCCGGCGGCAGCGTTGGACTATCGAATTTCGTCGATTGTGCCAATTGCCAGGAGTCTCATTTCATCACGCGCGTCCACATCTGCGGTAAAACTTTTTCAGGCTCGTTGCGTCTCGGTATGGCTGCGATTGTGACCAGAAACTGCGTGTCGGGCAGACGTTCAGCCGCCATCCCAGAAGGCGCGCAAAGTAGACATTGCACGTTGGAGTTTCGGCGCCACAGACGATTACGATCGGACGATAGCCAGTGGCGGTGCCGATGTCACGCAGGTCGATTACCCGATAGGAAGTTGCCGGCCGATCAACCGCACCGCCCCAACGGCAACCGTTGAGGAGCTGAACAATGCCCGGAACGTAAGTGGTCACAGCGGTTAACGCCGTCGTGGCTGCGGCGATCCAATGTCATCAACGATATTCCGAACGACGTCTGTCGGCAATGGCTAAGTGGTTCCGCAATGCCGAACCGCGCGCCAGCCCAACCAGCGTACGCGCCGACGATTCAGTTGCCCATTTCGGGATCAAAGTCATGAGCGATGGCGCCATCTCGATCCGGCACGGCACAGGGATAACCCGTGGGACTCACGCCCACACACGCCATCACTCCATGCCTGTTGCCACGGCGCGTCATAACATGGAAACGCCCGCAGCGGTGGCGGCGGGATCAATCCAGGGAAGGTATACGTCTAGGCGGCGTCGAGCGTGCTCCACCAGGCGCTCGCCGATGCGATGTCAAAGGCGGCGACGGCGTCGAGATCGAGCCACGTCGCGGCGGCGAACGGCACGGCGAGAGCGGTGGAATGCAGTGCACGATGCATCGGCATGAACGGAGCCTCGCGACGGAAAGAAGGTCGAGACGCGCCAGATGCCGACAGTACGCGGCACCTCCGCATCATTCTTCGCTCACGCTGCCGGCCGGAACGCTGACGCGGGCGTCCCGGTTGACCGAATCGGTCATCGATATGCCGCGCCGATCAGAAGCTGGCGCACGACATGATTACGGCCCAGCAGACGGAGCCAGGGCAGGTTGCCATGCAGCGGCATTGATAGCGGTGAGCCGCGCCGAAAACGCTGACCGTAATCTGACTAAACCGCGTCGCGATGGCCCGCCGAGCGCATGGTTGATACGGCGAAATAATCGGACCAGTTATCACAGGCTGATCACCGCGCGAAAGGATCAGAACAAAGACAGCAGACGGCCGACAATAATTGCGCTCGATGTCGGCGTCGACTATCTCCACAGCCCACGGGACACTGAATGCCGCGCGCTTCGAACGCGGCCCTTCGATGTCGCTACCGGCGATCAGCATGCTCCGCAAACCGGCGATCGAGTATTCTGTTATGGAAAGACGATGTCGGCCCAGCGCGCCGACGACGACCGAGCGGTATTCGTACCCGTCCGAATATTCTAATGGGCGACGGGTCGTCGACCGACCGCAGATTGCGGCAGTTCAGCCCGCCTTCCGGGTCATTCAATAATCCGCGAGCGCACATGCCGTTGATCACCCTGAAAGTCGCGTTGCCTGCGAACGGCGATGGGGTACGCAATCGGGCAAGATTCGGCAACGCGTGTTCTGCCAGCCGATGCGCGACGCGTCACTGGCGAACACGTTCACGAATACCGGGCATTTTGGCCGATCAGAATGCATGCGCCGGGCTGTTGTCTTCGGAGCCGTGGGCTCCGGTGCCATCGCGCGCATGGGCGCGTTATATCTGTTCGCCGCCTTTGAAATTCGGCCGCGGTTGTGACCGGGCAGTATTCTCGATCGGAACCCATCTGCGCTGAATTTCAGCTCGTCGAGATTCGACGCCAATCTCCTATCTCACTTCACGCGCCATGGACTGATCTGCCGGATATTGCGGCGTATGGGCCAGGCCTTTCAGCAGTGCCCACTCCGCTTTCTGCGTGGTGTCTCTTATTAAAGCGATTGGTTATTCCCGACCTGAATGCGGGCGACAGCCCGCGCCACGTGTCGAGCGCCCGGGTATGTTCGCCGAAATCGTCACCGACAGGCCATGATTACCGATGAGCCTGAACTTTGCGATCGCGCGCAGTTTGCCGGCAGCGCGTATCTCGAAGCCCGCTACGGTTCATGAAGGTCGCCCGCCGATACGGATCTTCACGCCGATATTGCCTGAAACGCTGGCGGTGCTCCGTGTCGGCCTACCCTGGTCGAGCGCGGCGCGGCAGGTTTGTTGCTGGATGGCGATTTGCCGTGCCGCTCCTGAGCGAAAGTGGTAGGGACGGTCGAATTGTCCCGCGAGCGCGTCGCCATTATGGGACTCATGACTACCTGACGACGCCTGACTACGAAACATCGAACGCCGCAGGCACGACACTGGCGACAAAGAGTTACGTTCGCATCGAGGTCATGCGACAAAATGTTCTTAATTTACCAGTAGGTGTGGTTCAAGGTCGCAGGCCATATGTCGCGCATCGATATGCTGCCGCTCAGCTGGTACGACACGCCCAATACTACTTCATCAAGTGATTCTGCCAGCTTCCAGGTACTGAGATTGGGGTCAAGATGGAGAAGCGCGGCGGCATTGAGCTATGTCATTCCGGTTCACTCCCGGTGGTTCCTGAAGGCACAGAGCAGCCGTTTTCACCAGCCGGTTCGGTTGCTCTCACCGTTAATTTTGCGCGCGAATCACGCACTGCAGCGACCGTTATGACAGATATGCCAACGATCAGGCAAACAGTAAAGCCCATCAGGCACCGATAAAATCAGGAAGCGCAGTTTCTTTGGCGCGCATATTCTCGCGTCCCACGAAATGACCTTCCATTCAAGAAATTGCCATATGTGATGTTTGATCGTCGCGCCGGTCCTGATCCCGGCCGCATTTGCTTGTATAGCTAAGGACTATTACGAAGATCAAATCAGATCGGGCGATAAAGTTCGTCAGGAATGCAGGTTGTACTTGCAACCTGCAAGACCACCGTTCATCAGTCGCAACGCCGTACTCGACCAGCGCGGCGGCCATCGCTGGCGACCGTGACGCGGCTGACGCGCCCGGGCGCATTCGGTATGGCGGTGCGACGATATACTCAGAAGCGCGCAGATACATGAGGCAACAGTGGTGCGGCGCGTTCATGATCTATGTACCGGCCATGCCGGCGGGTGGAAAATTCGCGCCGCGGCCTGGCGCTGCCAGCGGTACCAAACCCGAGCCATCACTGCCGCGGTGGTGGCCATGTTGGCGTGGTTAGCGGAATGACCGAACGTAACTCGAACACGTTTCATTAATCGCACAGTCAGCTGGCGGTGATCGTGTCACGATTTGCGAAATAATGCGCTTGCCCCCGAGCGGGCGTTTTATGGCGTTCGTACGGCATCGCCGACCGGGCAATGGTGGCCCGGCGAAACAAGCCCGGCGCGTATTGCAGCCGGTGCGGTGAAATCTCTGCAGTAGGGGTGCGCGAACATTGTCGTGGATGCGGCGTCGTCAACATTGGCCGCGGCACAGCGCCGGATGCCTGGACGATCTCTGAGTTGCGCACCTTCGCCGACAGTCAAAGCAATACGGCCGAGAAGGCCGAATAGGCCGGCCGCAGTCGGCAGCCGTCGCGAAAACGCAGCGGATCGGCTGACAGCCGCGACAGAAAGCCAGATTGACGGTTGTCACATCGTCAGGTCGGCGCCACGACTGGCGCAGTTTCGGCATGAGCGGTATCTCGACTGCCAGCCTGATCAATGGGCTGCGTCCCGCTGATGATCAATCGTCAGCCCGTGGTACAGTCCCGCGATCACAGCATGAGCACGAGTATCGACGGCCCACTGACGGTAAAGCCGATCCGCCGGGAGCGATCGAGCTCGGTTTGCTCAGCGCTCCGAGACAGCTGATCGGGCGGTCGGTAACGCACGCGCGGGCCAGATTGTCGCCATTTTCATCACTTAACGTCGTCCCCGAGCCGCCGATCTGCTGTCATAATCCGGCTCTTCAAACCGCGACAGTCACCACATAAGGCCTGAAGGGCCGCCAAAACAGACCCGCCAGCTTCCGGCGCTGTCATACCGAGGAGTTGAGCCGGGTTCGTAGAGTCTCGACCTTGCGCGTCACCAGCACCTTCCACCGAACACCTGCTCAAGGTCTCGTCGATCCCGAAGGGTTGCTGATCGATCACTGTAATCCTCGTCAGGCAGGCGGCGGGAAGCATCGTCGCCAAGCGGCCGAAGATCATCAGCGGCGCCGGCGCCGGCCAGATCCATAGATCCAGCGCGGCGCGCGCCGCCGAAAAAGCCAGAGGAAGGCCGAAGACAGTTCACACAATAGCCACCGTCGGAGAAGGACAGTTTGAAGCAGAGATACTCGCGAAAGGCGTCACGCCGCGTCTGAATACACATCAATGCGTTAGTAGCGGCCGCACGCTGATCGCCTCGGCCGAGAACGTTTATGACGCGCCGAAGAAGGCGTTCGCGATCTGGCGGCGCTATGCTGGATCCTGCATCGGCCGCGACGAGTGAAATCCGCCGCACGCTGTCGCGCCGGAACAACGCCGGCGAGCGCATCGCGGGCGCTATCGCGGCGATTGAAGGCGGTGCCGCAGGAATACATTCCCGACGGCGGCACGTCCGCTATCGACGAGATTTAATAGCTGAAGGCGCGATGGACGCTTCAATCCGCTCAGCCGGCGCTGGGCGCGCGGCGAATTTGTTGTATCGGCGTAACGACGCCGACTAGTTCAAAGAGTACAAGATCGCTTCCAGCCGGTCTATGCCCGCGCCAGCACCCCGCGTGGCTTGATGACATGAGCGATTCGGCATACCGCCGCCACGCTGTCGCATCGTGCTATATCGCCGAGGACGCGATCATTGATGAGGTTGCGGCACGCTGAAAATCGCAGGTCGACTTCAAAGCCGGAAGAGCTTGATCGGGATCATGAATAAGCGCCTGATCGAAGCTGAAGAAGACTCAGCGTCTGGAAGGCGACTGAAGGAGCCGGTCGACTTCGACGCGCAAAAATACGATCGCCGATCGCTGCGCGCCAGCGCAACGTCGCAGACCGCCGGCGAGAGCCCATGGCCAGATCCGACCTGGAGCGATGAGGCCGAAAGCCAGCGATGGTCGAGAGTCGTCGCCGATCACGGTGCTCAGGTCGTAACGCGGTGAGGCTGTCGACAGAATGCTCGAGTGTTTATTGCTTCCGCATTACGAAGGCGTCAGTCGGCCAGGAGCAGACGCCGTGCTGCGCGCTGCCGGTTGCAGGAGTCGACGCGGAATTCAGTCATAAGACCGAACTGACCACGCGCCGGCGGAATACCTGCCTGACGATGAATGCAGCCGATCCGCACCGACATGCCGGAATACTGAAAGCGGTCGTTTGATCGGCGCGCCTCCGCAGGGCGGCTGCAGGCGGTATCTACCATCATTTCTGTCGATCGAGATCGAAGGCGTCCCGATCGCGCGCCTGCAGGCGCTGACGACGGCCGACGATCCGTCAGCCACCACGCTCATCGCGATTTGGCGCCGATTGTCAATCAGCCGGAAGGTTGCTGCCGATGTCATGATCAGGTGATGGTGCGTTCGGTATTCGGCCGGATAACCGCGTCGACGAAATCATTTGTTCCACCGAGATGGGGCGGATCGCGATCATTCAGATCGCGCGGGTATTCTTCGATGATCGCAAGATCACCGCTGATGCGAGCGCAGATTACGGGTCGACAAGGGCTGGGATCGCGCGACTGTCGCGCGTGATCCAGAAATCCGCCGTCGAAGTGATGATCCGTGGCAGATGACTTGAGAAATGATTCGCTTACGCTTGTCCACGTTCAACGGCGTTGGCGCAGGCGGTTAGCTGCCACGTCGTTACGCCTGGCACTGGCCCGGCGCTTCTTCCGAGCCCAGCCGGGCACATTAAAACCGCCGCCGAGCTGGGTGGCCGGGGCCTGCCATGACGTTCCAGATTTCGAGCCATAGTTCCAGTATCGCCAGCAAACACCCGCAGCTTCAGCATGTCGCTGCCGCGCTCTGCCCGAAAGCCTGCGCGCCCGATCTTCGACGCGGTACACGCAGCCTGATATCGGGTCGCGTCGCCCACCGCAATCCGTAGTGCAGATGAACTGTCGAGAGACGATCGCCGCGCCCGACGCCGCAGCGCAAAGGTATCATGGCCGCAAAGCGGTCCATAGCCATATGTTGGCGAGACGGTCGCATTACGCAGTCGACTTTACCGGCCTTCCCACGACCGCCGTCGAGGCAATGTCGCGCTGAATGCCCGTCCGTCACCGGCGCAGTGTGCCGCGATCGGGCGGTGGCGCAGGCCGAATGCTGCATGATCATCCCGCTGAGACTGGCTTCCAGCACCAGAAACCTTCTTCAGTCAGCAGTCGATCAGGCGCACAATGGCGGCGATTGGCGGCAGAGCGCTGCCGCCGACGGTAAGCGTGGCGAACAATACATCGGCGTGGTTAATGGCCGGCGCGCCTTCGCCGGCGTAGGAGTACTGAAGGATCGCCCGGCTGAATCTCGCGCTGGAAATCGACGTCAGCAGGATGTGACTGCGTCGTGATGGGTTGCGCAGCGCCATAGACGCTTTGATAGAGGCGTACTGAGGCGTCGTTCCAAATGTTACTGTCTTCCGAATCTTCAGCGACTTCGGCCTCGATATTTCTCACGTCGACGGCAACGTATTTCGGAGCTGGCCAGCGCACCACCGCATCGATCTCCATCGCCGGCAATGATTACGCGGAGGCGCTGTTCACCACGCGAGCCTACGCGTCGCCGTCGAAATCGTGAGAAAGCCTGAAGACGCGCGCGATACGATGTCGGCGGCGAGGTCGCAGGATTCACACCTTCATCAATGACAAAGGCCGTTGCCATTGCCGCCAGCTGTTCGTCAAAGAAATCCGCAACGCGATACCGCCGGGATGACGCGCAGGTCGACATACGTCGCCGCTGATCCGTCGGATTGGCGGTCTTTACCGGTCGCAGGCGACGCGCATTTCGTCGCCGCGATCTGAGTTCTCGGCGATACTGGTTATTTCGCGCAGGTCAGTAATCCTTCGGCAACGGTTACAGCCGCCGGTTCTGGTATGCCGTGGATCGGTGGGATATCGGCGGAAAGATGAGCGACGTTCGCGAGCACGGCGCGGACAACCCGCTGGTCCGCTCTTAGAGACGCGAATTCGGCGCGCAATGGTTCCAGCAGACGATCGTTTTTGCGGCAAAAAAACGCCGTCATCGAGATGCCGCGCAGCGCTCGCCCTGTTCGGCAACGACGCGAGTATTTCACGATCGCGGCGCCGAGAAAGCGCGGTCAGGACGTACAGCCACATTGATACAAGACGGCGACGATCGTGCCGCTCGGCCCGTCGACCGGCGTCATCGGCTTGCGACGTGATTGGTGCCGCGCGATCGTACTATCCAGCTCGCCGCCCCCGCGCCTCGACCGAAGGCGGTTTGCCGCAACCAGTACCGCGTGAATGGTGCGGCCGGCACGATACACATGTGTCGTCACGACGGCAGCGCCGAACCCGACTGACGGTTATCCCGTTGCGGATCCTGTCCGACCTTACGACTAGACATGGCTCCAGTACGGCGCGATGAATTGCAGTATTGTTTACGCCGAAATGCGCGTCGCCGCACGATCGCGGGTCGACAACATTTGCGGCTTATCGCCTATAGTTACTGGATCGGATGCCGCTCAAAGATTTGCGCGACGCCTCCGAAGCTTCTCACGCTGATGCGTGGCTGACGGCTGGCTGAGCTGGCAATTCCGGGCCTGAAAGTGAATCGGAAAGAAAGCAGAAATGCGACTTTTGGCATCTTGCGGCCGCTTCCTGAAGAAATTTGCAGGTGGCGTTTGAAGCGAGACCCGCGGCAACACGTTTTGCGAAGAGCGATTTCGCATTCGGTCCGAATACGAAAATCGCCTGCCAGCGATGTGGCCTGTAACGTGTACCGCCGAAGTCTCTTCCAAAGCCGCCACCTACAAGAATTTCTTCCCGTAAGAAGGTGGCCCCGCAAGGACCCTGCCGTCCACGTTTCTCTTCTTCCGATTCACTTTTCAAACAGCCCGGGAACCATGGCGGTCCCACCCTTCGGTAAGCCGGGCAGCCGTCGAAGCCCGCGCATCCGAGAACCATCGATACCGATTCACTGTTCCAGTGAGGAGCTTCAGAGGCGCGCAATCGCGCCATAGCGGACGGCGCGCCGATCGGCTGTATATAGGCGTCGCCTACTTCATTGTCAACCAAAACGCCCACCGGTCATTGACCTGCAGCGGTAGCGCGCGACCCGCGTCTAAAAACTTCGGCGCCCAAAGAATAAACAATACCTTAATTCATATCGCGCCGTACTGAGGCCATATTCCTGCGTCGTCCCTAAGGTCCATTCCGAGGGACGGAATCGCAGCTGGGGCCTTCAGCCGCCGTCTATCAGGCCAGTGTCGGGTTCAGCTGCGTCATTGACGGCCTATGGACCAACCGGCATCGTGCCGGCCACCGATTCTACGCGGCCTGCCGACAGCATCTGGGGCTAGTTTGGTTGCGGCAAAGCCACCCTGATCCGGAGGCGCAGGGACGGCGAGCTTGACCAGACACGGTCGCGCGGCGCAATTCGATCACGACAAGCCGACGCCATTGAGCTCGGCAATGAGCCGCCCTCGTCGGTCGACGGGGCTCTGAGCGCTTTTGCCGATCGCCGTCGCGTATCGGTACAATGGCTTGCCGGTACGATCCTGACCGCGCTAGCGGCGCTGCCTCGGGCGGCGCCGTTTTCACGTCGCTCGACGGCGAAGCCAACTTCGCGTCGCTGCCCGAACGGGTCTGAAGTGGCGCTGCGCGGCGCTCTCGGTGGCAGCGAAAAAGGCGCGCACAAAGCGATCGTCCTGCCGACTGCTGAAGAACCACATTTGCGCGCCAGGTAACCCGCGTCTCTACCATCAATCGTGTCGGCAACCATGAGGTCGTCCGCGTGCGTCCGTTCGTGCGCATCGCCAGGCAATCTGTCGCTCACCGTTTCCGATCATTCCGCCAATATCCCGCCCTTCAATCCGCAACGCCTGCTCGCCGAGGCCGCGCCGGGAAATAGCACCGCGGCCGAGGATGCCCCGGCTGCCGAGCCGGACGCCGAAGTTGCCTTCGTGATGCGCGACATGGCGCCGATCATGCCGAAACTCAAGATCGCGCTGCTGACACCGGGCGACGAAGTCATGCGCGCGCGTGCGCGAGGCCGCCGAGTGGAGCGACACAGGCCGCCAATCATTTGCCGGTGCGCGGCGCATATCACCGGAATCAAGCTCGCTTATGCCGGTGACGGCACTGTCGACCCCTATGCCGGGTTCGAGGCGCGCATCGTCCCCGAGAACATCACCGTTGCTGCCCAAGACCACGACCCAGACAACTGGCGGCAATGGCAAGTCAACGAAAAGCTTGGTCGTGGCGAAGAAGGGTGAAAGCGTCGTCAGCGATCCTGCGCGACCTCAGTCGCGACGCCCGCCGACATCAGCGCTATCGCGCGCGGTGCTTGGGCCTCGCAGCTTCGACGGCGGCATCAGGGAAGGCCAGAAACTTCGCATCCTGATGGCCCAGGGCGTCGCCGGTCAGCAGCGCCTGCAGCCAATCCGCGTAATCATTGCCAGCGATTCGGGATCGATGCAGTGGTTGCGCTGGCCGATACCGGAAAATACGTTGCCGTCGACGTGAAAATATCGAGACCGAAGTCGCTGAAAATTCGAAGACAGTAACGACGAGAACGACGCCTCCGGAGTACGCCTCTATCAAAGCGTCTATGAGACAGCACTGCGCAACCGGATACTCCCGCCCCATCATCGACGACCTGGTCCGCATCTACTCCTATGACGTCGATTTCCAGCGCAAAGTTCAGCCGGGCGACTCTTTCGAGGTACTCTACGCCGGCGAAGAAGAGAGCGCCGGCCGCAGACAGCCGCACCGACGTCATTGTTTGCCACGCTTACCGTCGGCGGCGAGACCAAGAAATTTACCGCTTCCAATCGCCTGACGACGGGCCTCGTCGACTACTACGACGAGACGGGCAAGAGCGCGAAGAAGTTTCTGGTGCGCAAACCGGTGCTCGCCGGGATCATGCGCTCGGGCTTCGGCCTGCGCCGCCACCCGATCCTCGGCTACACCAAGATGCACACCGGTGTGGACTGGGCCGCCCGAGCGGCACGGCGATTTACGCCTCCGGCAACGGCGTCGTGGAAGGGCCGGCCTGAGTCGGGCTACGGCGAGTCATTCGTCGTCCGCCACACCAATGGCTATGAGACCGCGTACGGCCACATGACCGGCCTTTGCGCGCGGCATCGACGAAGGCACGCGCGTGCGCCAGGGCCAGGTGATCGGCTTTGTTGGATCCAGCCGGTCTCTCGACAGGTTCGCACTTGCACTACGAGGATCTGGTGAACGGCCGCTTCGTCGACCCGATGCGCATCAAATTGCCGCGTGGCCGCGTCCTCGAAGGTCCGATGCTCGCAAACTGAACAGGGGAGGCGCGAGCGGCTTTGACGGCATCATGGCGCGCAAGCCCGCGCGGGTTGCGTCGAGCGGCGCGGCGGTCGCGCAGAATCTGCTCTTCGGAAATCCTGGAACGTGTCATGGCTGGGCTTGTCCCGGCCACCCACGTCTTCTCGTCGCGGCCGGTAATACGTAGCCATCGGCATAGCCGCCGGGCTCGGCGAGAAGGCTTGGTTGCCCCGGCATGGCCGGGCATGACGGCATACGACGTCAGGCCAGCTTACGCTGCCTGCGCCAGCCTTGCCGTTGAACGTGAGACCAAGCTTGTCGCCTGAAATCGTAACTTTTCCCCGTCCTCGATCCTGCCCGGCGAGGATCATCTCGGCGAGCGGATCCTGCACGCGACTTCTGGATCACGCGCTTGAGCGGGCGCGCGCCATAGGCCGGATCCCAGCCCTTGTCGGCGAGCCAGTCGCGCGCGCTCGGCATCGAGCTCGATGGTGATCTTGCGATCATCCAGGAGCTTGCGCAGCCGCGCGATCTGGATGTCGACGATGCTGCCCATCTCGCGCTCGCTTGAGGCGGTGGAACAGAATGATCTCGTCGACGCGGTTGAGGAACTCCGGCCGGAAGCGCGAGCGCACCACCGCCATCACCTGATCGCGCACCGCATCGGTGTCCTGGCCTTCCGGCTGGTTGACCAGGAAGTCGGCGCCGAGATTCGACGTCATCACGATCAGCGTGTTGCGGAAGTCGACGGTGTGGCCCTGCCCGTCGGTCAGGCGGCCGTCGTCGAGCACCTGCAGCAGCACGTTGAACACGTCCGGATGCGCCTTCTCGATCTCGTCGAACAGCATGACCTGGTAGGGCCGCCGCCGCACCGCTTCGGTGAGCGCGCCGCCCTCCTCGTAGCCGACATAGCCCGGAGGCGCGCCGATCAGGCGCGCGACCGCGTGCTTCTCCATGTATTCCGACATGTCGATGCGGATCAGCGCAGTCTCGTCGTCGAACAGGAATTCCGGCGAGCGCCTTGGTCAGCTCGGTCTTGCCGACGCCGGTCGGGCCCAGGAACATGAACGAGCCGATCGGCCGGTGCGGATCCTGCAACCCGGCGCGCGCGCGGCGCACCGCGGTCGACACCGCCTTGCACCGCTTCCGGCCTGGCCGACGACGCGCTTGCCGAGCTCTGCTCTTCCATGCGTGAGAAGCTTTTCGCGTCTCGCCTTCGAGCATCCTGATCGACCGGGCACGCCGGTCCAGCGCGACACGACCTGCGCGACGTGGTCGGCGGTGCACGGCCTCCTCGACCATCGCGCCCTTGTGCTTCGGCGGCCTCGATCGCGCTTCAGCTTTTCTCGAGCTCCGGGATGCTGGCCATAGGCCGAGCTCGCCGGCGCGCTGGTACTCGCCGCGACGTTGCGCGTTGGCGAGTTCGACGCGCAGCTGCGTCGAGCTCGGTCTTGAGCTTCTGCGCGTCGGACGAGCTTGTCCTTTTCCGGCCTTCCACCGGCGTGGTGAGATCGGCCGATCGCTTCTCCAGCTCAGTCAAGCTCGCCTTCGAGACGCTTCGAGCCGGTCTTTCGAGCCGCGGTCGGATTCTCTTCTTCAGCGCCTCCTGCTCGATCTTCAGCGCGCACGATTTCGCGGTCGATCGAATCGAGCTCTTCGGGCTTGGAGTCGACCTGCATTTTCAGCCGCGCCGCGGCCTCGTCGATCGAGGTCGATCGCCTTGTCCGGGCAGGAAGCGGTCGGCGATGTAGCGGTGCGACAGCGTCGCGGCGGCGACGATCGCGCGAGTCCGTGATGCGCACGCCGTGGTGCTGCTCGTATTTGTCCTTCAGGCCGCGCAGGATCGAAACGGTGTCCTCCACGCTTGGCTCGCAGACGAAGACCGGCTGGAAGCGCCGGGCGAGCGCCGCGTCCTTCTCGACGTGCTTCCTGTATTCGTCGAGCGTGGTCGCGCCGATGCAATGCAGTCTCGCCGCGCGCCAGCGCCGGCTTGAGCAGGTTGGAGGCGTCCATCGCGCCGTCCGCCTTGCCGGCGCCGACCAGCGTGTGCATCTCGTCGATGAACAGGATGATGCCGCCGTCCGACGGACGTGACCTCCTGCAGCACCGCCTTCAGCCGCTCCTCGAATTCGCCGCGATATTTCGCGCCCGCGATCAGTGCGCCGAGATCGAGCGCGAGCAGCTGCTTGTCCTTCAGGCTCTCCGGCACGTCGCCATTGACGATGCGCAGCGCGAGGCCTTCGACGATCGCGGTCTTGCCGACGCCCGGCTCGCCGATCAGCACCGGGTTGTTCTTGGTGCGGCGCGACAGCACCTGAATGGTGCGGCGGATCTCCTCGTCGCGGCCGATCACCGGATCGAGCTTGCCGTCGCGCGCCGCCTGCGGTGAGATCGCGGGCATATTTCTTCAGCGCGTCATAAGCGTTCTCGGCCGAAGCGGAGTCGGCGGTGCGGCCCCTTGCGCAACGCATTGATGGCCGCGTTGAGGTTCTGCGGCGTGACACCCGCCTTCGCGAGGATCTTTCCTGCGTCGCTGTCCTTCTCCAGCGACAGCGCCAGCAGCAGCCGCTCGACGGTAACGAAGCTGTCTCCGGCCTCCTCACGGCGCTTTCTCGGCGTGTCGAAAACGCGCGCAGCGCAGGATCGAGATAGATCTGGCCGGCGCCGGCGCCGCTCATCTTTCGGCACGCTTGGCGAGCGCCGCTTCGACCGCCTGCACAGCGCCTGACGCGAGTTGCCGCCGGAGCGGTCGATCAGCCCAGCCGCAAGGCCCTCGGGATCATCGAGCAGAACCTTGAGCAGGTGTTCGGTGGAAAACTGCTGGTGGCCTTCGCGCAAGGCCAGGGATTGTGCGGACTGCACGAACCCGCGCGCACGGTCGGTGAACTTCTCGAAGTCCATTATCTCTAACTCCCTCGGCCCATGACGGCGCCGGTAAACGGCGGGTCCCACTTTGGCGGCCCGCTTCCAGGCCTTATGTGGGTGACTTTAATTGCAGTTTGAAGAGCCGGATTGGCCTGATATAGCGTCCAGCAGTAAATGGCTTTCCGGGACGACCGTTAAGATGGCCGAAAAACAATGACATCTGGCACCGCTGCGATCCAGGCCATTTACCGGTACCCGATCAAAGGTCCTGTCTCCGCAGGCGCTTGAGCAAACCGCAGCTTTCGATCGGCCAGACCTGTCCCGGCGGATCGGCTCTACGCCATCGAAAATGGGCCGTCCGGTTTCGACCCGGCGGCACCAGCCTATTTTCCCAAGCTAGCGCTTTCTGATGCTCATGCGCAACGAGCGGTTGCCGTCGACTACGCACAGACTTCGATCCAGACCAAGTCACACGTCTGACATATTGATTGGGAGGGTCGTCGAGGCTGCCCGCGGGCGACCTGCGCAGCAAGGATGGCAGGCTGGCAATCGAGGCCTTCTTCCGCCGCTTCATGCCGAAAGAGCTGCGCGGGCCACCCAAAGTTCACTTCGGGCAGCCGGCCACAGTTTCTCCGATGTGGCCAGAAAAGTGGTCTCGATCATCAATCTAGCGTCTGTCGCGGCTGTCGAGAGCGGCCGCAGGCAGCGCCGGTCAATCCGCTGCGTTTTCGCGGCAACCTGTATGTCGCCGGCTGGCCGGCCTGGCATGAATTCAGCCTTCGTCGGCCATGTGCTGACCGTCGGCGAAGGTGCGCAACTCAAGATCGTCAAACGTATCCAGCGCTGTGCCGCAACCGATGTTGACCCCGGACACCGGCATCCGCGACCTGAGCATTCCGCGCACGCTGCTGCAGAATTTCGACCACACCGACTGTGGTGTTCTACGCCGAAGTGACCGCGCCGGGCGCCATTGCGGTCGGCGATGCCGTCAGTACTGAAACACCATAAAAACGCCCCGCTCGGGAGCGGGGCGTCAATGTTTCGCAAATCGTGACTACGATCAGCCGCCGGGCAATACGTAGGCGCTGATACGGCCGGCCGGATAGACCGACTCGGCAACCGTGTGATTGTGGTTGCCGGAAACGATGATGGGGTTGCCGTTCGCATCGACCCCCGCTGACCACGCCAACATGGCCGCCACCGCGGCGGCCCATCACGGCGATGGCGCCAACCTGCGGCCCGGAGACGCGGGTACCGTAGCGCGCATAGGCACTGGCAAGATTGCCACCGCCGGCATGGCCGGTGCGCTTGAAGCACCAGATCCATGAACGCGCCGCACCACAGGCTGCCTCGCCCGGTGGGGTTCGTTCCGATGTATCTGCGCGCTTCGCTGACCAGCGAGTTGCTGGTCGCACCGCCATACGCTGAATTCGAATGCGTTGCGCCCGCGCGCCGGGCGTCAGCCCGCGATCGCCGGCTATGCCGCGCGGTCCTGCACGACGGTCTCGCCGGCGGTGGCCGTTGCCACTGAATACCGCACGTCGCCTTCCGCCCCCGTCAGCTTGACGAGGTCAGTACAGCACGTTGCCGATGATGGTGGTGGACGGGTCTTGCGAAATGGCTGAGGTTGCCAGAACGCGCAACCGCCGCCGAACACAACAGAACTCGTCGCCCGTCTTGACTTATGATCTTCATCATAATAGTCCCCTTAGCTATACAAAGCAAATGCGGCTCGGGACGGACAGAATCAGGACTGAGCCGCGACGCTCCAACCGCCGTCCGCTATATGGCAATTTAGTGATGAATGGAAGGTCGTTTCGCGGAACGCATAGCGGCTATTCCATCGGTATACGCACGACAAAGAAGATTATACGCTTCCGATTTTAACAAATATACTTATACACAGAAAACATTTACTGTTTTACTGTCCATTTATACGTAACACGCAAAAGAAGTCCTGCCGCTGCAACACAGTTAAAGCTGCAGTGCAGACGTTCCACGCGCAGAAATTAACGACGTGGAGCGGCCGGGCCTCAGCCTCGCCGGCTGAGCAGAAACACGGCCTGCTCGCCGAACAGGTTCCAGAACCACCACGGCGCGTTGAAGCCGCAGCGGCGAGCCCCAGGCGTTCGAGCGCCACCGCCTTCTCCATCTTCGACGCCCGATCTCCGTACAGAGCTGGCGGAAGTCCTTGATGGTGCAGAAGTGGATGTTGGGCGTGTCGTACCAGCTGATACGGCAGATTGTCGGTGCGCGGCATGTGGCCGCAAGCAGCGAGCTGCAGCCGGATGCTGCCAGTGGCCGAAGTTCGGGAACGACACGATCGCGCGACTGCCGATGCGCAGCATGTGCTCAAGCACAACGCGCGGCTGTCGCGTCGCCTGCAGCGTCTGCGACAGGATCGACGTAATCGAAGGCGTCGTCCGGGATAGTCGCCGAGGTCGGTGTCGGCGTCGCCCTGAATCACGGCGAGGCCCTTGGCGACGCACTCGTTGACGCCCTCGCGCGACAGCTCGATGCCGCGGCCGTCGACGCCGCGCGTCTCGCCAAGAGGCGCAGCAGCTCGCCGTCGCCGCAGCCGACGTCGAGCACACTTGACGCCGCGCTCGACCATCTCGGCGACGACGAGACCAGGTCGACGCGCGCGCCGCCAGGCGTGCCGCGGCGCTTCGGCCACGGTCAGATCGCGTTGGCAGGCGATCAGCATGTTCATCTCATCAGCTCTTTGGAGCTCAGGCCGCGCGCCTTGCCGGCGCCGTCGAGGAAGCCGCGCACGATCGCGAACAGCTCCGGCTCGTCGAGCAGGAAGGCATCGTGGCCCTTGTCGGTGACGATCTCGGCGAACGAGACGCGCGCACCGCCGGCATTGAGCGCGTGCACGATCGCGCGCGATCTCGGACGGTCGGGAACAGCCAGTCGCTGGTGAACGAGATCACGCAGAAGCGCGTCGGCGTGCCCGTGAAGGCCTTGGCCAGCACGCCGTCGTAGTCGCGCCGCGAGGTCGAAATAATCCATCGCGCGCGTGAGATAGAGATAGGAATTGGCGTCGAAGCGCTCGACGAAGGTGATGCCCTGGTGGCGCAGATAGGATCTCGACCTCGAAATCGGCGTCGAAGGAGAAGGTCGGATTGTCGCGATCCTGAAACTTGCGGCCGAACTTCCGGTGCAGCGCCGCGTCCGACAGATAGGTGATGTGCGCGCCCATGCGCGCGACGGCGAGGCCGCGGCGCGGGTTGGTGCCTTCGGCGAAATAGCGGCCGCTGCCGCCATTCCGGATCGGCCATCACCGCCTGCCGGCCGACCTCGTGGAAGGCGATGTTCTGCGCCGAATGGCGCGTCGCGGCAGGCGATCGGCAGCGCCGAGAATACGCGCTCCGGATAGCTCGCCGCCCATTGCAGCACCTGCATGCCGCCCATCGAGCCGCCGGCGACCGCAGAACAGCGACTCGATGCCGAGATGGTCGAGCAGCATCGCCTGCGCGCGCACCATGTCGCGGATCGTGATGACGGGAAAGTCGAGGCCCCAGGGCTTGCCGGTCTTCGGATCGGTCGAGGCCGGGCCGGTCGTGCCCATGCAGGCGCCGACCACGTTCGGGCAGATGACGAAATAGCGCTCGGTGTCGATCGGCCTGCCGGGCCCGACCATCGTCTCCCACCAGCCCGGCTTGCCGGTGACCGGATGCACGTTGGCGACGTGCTGATCGCCGGTGAGCGCGTGGCAGATCAGCACGGCGTTTGAGCGCGTCGGCGTTGAGCGTGCCGTAGGTCTGATAGGCGATCTGAAATGGGGCCAGCTCGACGCCGGCATCGAGCTTCAGCGGATTGTCGGCCCAAAATGCGCCATCAGCGACTCATGCGGCTGGTCCGCTTCGCGCGGCGAATCCAGCGGCCTCCGGTGCTGGTCGATTCGGCTTCGACCATATCAACCATGACGCTCCGGCGCTGGCGGACTGTATCGCGGCCACGATTGGTAGCGGCTTAGTGTCAGGCTAGCAGGATTACAGTCAACGTTTTCTTTGAGTTCTCGGGCTCGGCCCACCTATCAGCCAGTAGCCGCCATGGCGAAGCCAACCCGAAGCCACACCTCGCTGGCCGATCTGCGCAAGGAGATCGACCGCATCGACGAGGCGATGCACCAGCTTCTGATCGAGCGCGGCGACGATCATTGACCGCCTGATCGCGGTCAAACGCAGCCAGGAATACCGGACGTCGGCGTTCCGGCCCGCGCGCGAAGCCGACATGATGCGCCGGCTGGTCGAAGCGCCACAAAGGGATCTTGCCGCTCGACACCGTCGAGAGCATCTGGCGCGTCATCATCTCGACCTTCACGTACGTGCAGGCGCCGTTCTCCGGTGCATGCCGATCTGTCGGCCGGCGACGCGCTGATGCGCGATTCCGCGCGCTTTCATTTCGGCTTCACCGTGCCGTTCGTTGCGCATATGGGCGCCGCCGCGGTCGTTGCGGCAGTGTCGGCGTCGAAAGGCGATCTCGGCCTCGTGCCCGCCTTCGACATCGCCTCGGCGGGCGCCTGGTGGAGCGCGCTCGAGTTCGACGCCGCGCCGAAGATCATTGCGCGCCTTCCTTTCGTTGAGCGCGCCGACCACCCCGCCGCGCTGCCGGTGTTCGTGATCTCCCGCGTCGCGGCCGACGCCATGGCGACCGAGGCCGCGGTATGGAGCGTGCGCGTCTCGGGCTGGGGCGCCGGCGCCGCGCAAAGGCGCTGTCGACGCTGGCCGATTTTATTGCCGTGCCGGATCGGGCGTTCTGACGGCGCCGCCCTGCTCGTGATCTTTGCCGAAGACAAGAGCCTTCGAGTCGGTCAGCGCGGCCTTGGTTAAGGCCGGCGCCACAGTGCGCTCGGCGGCCCTCGTCGGAAGCCACGCAACCCGCTATACGGTTGCCGCCGAGCAAGGCCTGATCGTTCGGAGATCACCGTTGAGTGACTGATGCAATCCGCCCGCAACCGCGACCCGGCGTGCTCGACTATTGACCCTACGTTCCGGGCAAGAGCACGCGCGCCTGGCGTCGCCAAAGTGTTCAAGCTCTCCTCCAACGAGACCCCGTTGGGGCCGAGCGCGAACGCCATCGCCGCCTATCGCGCGGTCGGCGAGCACCTCGAGGATTATCCGGACGGCTCGGCGTCAGCGCTTGCGCGAAGCAATCGGCGCGCGCCTTCGGGCTCGATCCCGATCGCATCGTCTGCGGCGCCGGCTCCGACGATCTGCTCAATCTGCTCGCGCGCGCCTATCTGCAGCGACGGCGACGAGGCGATCCACACGACGCACGGCTTTCTGGTTTACCCGATCGCAACGCATGGGCACCGGGCGCAAAAGCCAGTCGCCGCGCCGGAGAGGATTTCACCGCTGAATGTGGACGCGATCCTCGACGCGGTGACGCCGAACGCACCAAAATGGTGTTCCTCGCCAACCCGAACAATCCGACCGGGACCTATGTGCCCGTTCGACGAGGTCAAGCGCCTGCACAACGGATCTGCCGGCGCATGTGCTGCTCGTGCTCGACGCCGCCTACGCCGAATATGTGCAGCGCAACGACTACGAGTCCGGCATCGAGCTGGTCGCCACCACCGACAACGTGGTGATGACGCCGCACCTTCTCGAAGATTTACGGGCTCGCCGCGCTGCGGCTCGGCTGGATGTACGGGCCCGCGCATGTGGTCGACGCGGTCAACCGCATCCGCGGGCCGTTCAACGTCAACGCGCCGGCGATCGCCGCAGGCATCGCGGCGATCGCGCGACACCGCGCATGTGGAACGCGCGCGCGCGCACAACGACGCGTTGGCTCGCCTGGCTCACGGAGGAAATCGGCAAGCTCGGGCTCGCAGGTGACGCCGAGCGTCGCGAATTTCGTGCTGATCCATTTCCCCGACGACCAAGGGCCGAACGGCCGAAGGAGGCCGACGCGCTTCCTGACCAAGCGCGGGCTCATTCTGCGCCAGGTCGAGCGCCTACAAGCTGCCGAACGCGCTGCGCATGAGCGTCGGCACCGAAGAGGCCAACCGGCTCGTGGTGCAAGCGCTCGGCGAATTCCTGGGGAAGCCGGCGTGAGCAAACCCGCCCCTCTGTTCAATCGCCTGGCGCTGATCGGCGTCGGCCTGATCGGCTCCTCGATCGCGCGCGCCGCGCGCGCGCAAGGCGCGGTGCGCACGATCGTAGCGACGGCGCGCTCGCCGCAGACGCGCCGGCGCGTCGCCGAGCTCCGGTCATTGCCGATCAGGTGGTGGAGACCAATGCGCGCGGCGGTCGAAGGCGCCGACCTCGTCGATCGTCTGCATCCCGGTCGGCGCCTGCGGCGAGTCGCCAGGGAGATCGGCGCACATCTCGCTGCCCGGCGCGATCGTTTCCGATGTCGGCTCGGTCAAAGGGCTCGGTCGTGCGCGATATGGCGCCGCACCTGCCGAAGACCGTGCACTTCGTCCCGGCGCATCCCGTCGCCGGCACCGAATATTCAGGGCCCGACGCAGGCTTTGCCGAGCTGTTCGTCAACCGCTGGTGCATCCTGACGCCGCCGGACGGACGCCGACCCGAAAGCGGTCGAGAAGCTTGCGCGCGTTCTGGCGCGCGCTCGGCGCCAACGTCGAGACGATGGCGCCCGACCATCACGATCTGGTGCTGGCGCATCACCAGCCATCTGCCGCATCTGATCGCCTACACGATCGTCGGCACCGCCGACGAGCTGTCAGACGGTGACGCGCTCGGAAGTGCTGAAATTCTCCGCCGGCGGCTTCCGCGATTTCACCCGCATCGCGGCCTCCGACCCGACCATGTGGCGCGACGTGTTCCTCGCCAACAAGGACGCGGTGCTGGAAATGCTCGGCCGCTTCAACGAGGACATCGTCGGCGCTGACGCAGCGCGATCCGCAGCGGCGACGGCGACGCGCTGTTCGAGCATTTCGCGCGCACTCGCGCCATCCGCCAAGGGTATCGTCGACATCGGCCAAGGATTCGCCGGCGCCCGGATTTCGGCCGTCCGCATCCGGACCTGCCGCACGAGCCGCTGCCAAAGCCTTACGCGTCGGAGAGGGCTAGAACAGCGCCGGTGTATTTCCGATCGGGATCGGCCCGAGGAACACCGCAGCCGTCACTGAAGCGCAGGGGCAGTCGCCGCACGCTTTGCCTTCCAGCGTGGTCTGCTCGCCGGAGCATGATTGATGCCGAGCGAAATATTGGCGCCCGGCCTGCTGGCGCGCGACCTCACCGAGACCCGGTGCCAGCCGATCGAGTGCGCCGACAAGCTTGTCCATGCCCGGCGAAGCTTGCACGCGCTGTTGTGACGCCAATTGCGGCCAGGAACTGTTCGAGGCCCGCGAGCGGTGACGGCGCAATTGACCTTCAAGCCTTCCATTTCCGATTGAGCGACAAGCACACGCGCCGACCGCCAGAATGTTCGCCCTGCTGTACGCGAGCCTGCGTGATGTCGATGCGCCCGCCCGCTGCCTGCATTTCGCGGAAACGCACAGACCAGGGTTTTGAAAAATCGTTCAAACCACGAAGCATGCTGGTGACCGTTGGCATCCATTGGTTTTGCAGCGGCCGGGATGCAGGTCCGGTGCGGATGCCTGAGTCGAGCTGCAGCGCAGATCTCGATCACCGGAGTTGCTGGCGACGGACCCTTCTGCCAACCGGCCGTGAATCTCAATATGCTTCGCGCGCAAAACGTTTTGCCTGTTGCCCTCCACTCCATTGCGGTCGATTGCCGGCTGCGTCGAGCACAAACGACGCGCGGCTGGGCGCAGCGGGCGTGCCGCACACCTACGACTGGCAGCCAACTTCCAGTCTGCGATAAAGGTCCGGCCGGTTTCGGACTCACCAATGGTCAGGGCCCGTGGAATTCGCTGACCAGCAGGCCGAGCTGATAGACTTGTGCCACCACCACCAGGGCACTGGTCTTGAGGTTCAAGCGGCGGCTGGTTGCTGCTGAATTGAGCGAGGCGTCGTCGCAGGTGACCTCGATCCGGAACGGGAAGCCCCCGATCGTCTGCGAACCGCAGATTGTAAAGGCGCCCTGCCTTGGCCTCGCGCGCCCGCCACCCTTCAGATCGTCTCCTGGGCCTTGCTCGCCGGCGAATTTCCAGAAGCCGGTCCAGCCGGCGACCAGCGCAGGCTACGATGAAGAGCAGAGATCGTGTAGCGAAGTCCGGTTCGGCAGCGCGATTGCAGGCGTCGTTGGATCACGCATCGTCACTTCAAAACCTGCCGAATGCGGCGTTTCTGCGCCCGCGTGCAGGGCGAGTTGCCGGAAACCGCCGTCCTGTTAGGCGAACGCAAGCCGGCCCCAAAGCCGTGGTTTATTCCCTGCCACGATGAACGCACGATCCGATCGAAAGCAACGAGGACCTGTGGGTCTTCGCCTATCGGGTCCCTCATGTGGCGGCCCGGATTCGACTTCCTTGAGCGGCGTCAGCGCACGCCTTGTGAGCGCCCATCGCGCGCTGTGCGTCTACTCGTTCGTGCATCGCGGAACTCCGCAAAGACCCGGCCTGGTGTTCGGACTGGATCGCGGCGGCAACTGCCGCGGCATCGCTTACCAAGTGGCCCCTGCCCGGCGCTCGCAAAACAATCGAGTACCTGCGCGCCCGCGAACAGGTAACCCGGGTCTATCGTGAGGCTTGGCGGCGGGTTTGGCTCGACGACGGCCCGCAGGAAAGCGTGCATGCGCTGTGTTATGTCGTCGATCGGGGACATGGCCAATACGCTGGACGGCTGAGCCTCACGGAACAACTGCACTACGCGCGACAGGGTCATGGCCGGTCGGGCGCCTGCCGCGACTACGTGCTCGCCACCGTGAAGGAGATGCAGAGGCTTGGTATCCGCGACACCGATCTGCAAACATTGGCCGCGCAGCTCAAAGGCAACCATGGCTCGACGATGTCCTTGAACCGATCCGGCTGAAACTCCCGGATTGGCCGCCGGATCAGCCTTTCATTTTGGCACGGCCTTCCGCAATCAGGCGTGCCGTTGCACTTTCAATGTCATTCTGCACCCGCTCGAAAAACTCATCCTTGCCGAGCCCGGCGGAATCGGATCGAGAATTTCCGCCACCACCGTTCCGGGAAAGCGCAGCAGCGACCGGCGCGGCCAGAACAGACCGGAGTTGAGCGCAATTGGAAGACAAGGTACGCCTTCTGCTGCATAGAGATGAGCGACGCCGATCTTGTAGCGAGCCTCGGCTCCAGCCGGCCGGCGCGTTACCTTCAGGAAAAATGATGAGCTGACGATTGTCCGCAAGTTCGGTGCGGGCGCGCTCGATCATGTCGAGGAGGGCCTGCGAGCCGCCGCCGCGATGGACCGGCACCATACGACCCTTGATGGTCAGCCAGCCGAATATTGGAATCCATTGCAGCTCGCGCTTGAGAATGAACACCGGATTTTCGAGCAGCGGCAGCAGCGCAAAGCGTTTCCCACGCCGACTGGTGCTTGGAGGCGACGATAAGTGGTCCTTTCGGGATCTTGTCGCGACCGCGAACTTCGCAATCAATGCCGGCGACCGCGCGGAGCAACACCAGATTGATTCGGCCCCACGATTTCGCCACCCCGATAATGGCTCGATAGGGCATGAAGAAGGTCGGCAGGCCGGCAACCAGATGGATGATCGTGTTCAGATAGAACAGAACGTTGAAGGCTATCGATCGGAACAGAATGGCCACTGGCGTCGCCCCTCTATATCGCGCCGTCCAGGATCGGGCGCATCCGCAGGATGCGCAAACAGATATTTCAGATATTCTCAAGCAGCAGGCGCGCGGTGTCGGTATTCGACCACCACGGCTCGGCCTTCAATTTTCTGAAATCACCGGATAGGCAATCAAGGTGACGTCAGGAGCTGATGGGCAAGCTCGGCCATGGCGCGGGCATGTGCCAATTGGATGTCACGACGATCAAGGAATTGAAATTGTGCCCGCGCGCCCAGCGCCTGGTTTCAAGCGCATTGCCGAACGTATTGAGAGCCGAGCGGTCGAGGTCAATACAGCAAGTGAAATACTTGGAATAGAGCGGCGTAATTCGCGCGATTTCGCGCGAGCTGGTGTCGCTGCGATGCACGCCGGTAATCAGGAGCCGCTTGCCGCGCTTCGGTCGCCAGCAATTCAATCGCATCGGGTATGCGGGCGGCGGCGCCGGTCAGGGCCACAATGCCATCCGCCTTCGTATCAAGCGTGACCTCCTCGTTCGCGATGCTCGCGAAAAACCAGATGAACCCACCCGCGAGCAGTATGAGCCCGTGGCCCCGGCGGCCATGGTCAGAAACCCGATCCAGCGAGCAAACCCGCCAAACATGTCAGTCGATCATTTCAAGCGTGTTGTTTACGGTATGCCTCGACGTCAAGGCGGTCACCCCTGCAATAAGTGCGACCTGAGCGAGCACGGCGGCGTATCCGATAAAGCCAATCGAGAATGAACCGAAGAGAGCCGACGCCTGGTCTCCGCCCGCTGTGCCGTCAAACCACCGGCTGAGCACGCTGGCGAGCACAAACAGAACAATAGCAGCACCACCGCCGATTGCCCCTCCCTGCAGGCCAAGGATCAGAAAGTGGTGCTGAAAGTGCCGGGCGATAAATCCGTTTTTAGCACCGACAAAATGCAGGACCTCTATGACTGGCTTGTTCGTCGCCATCGCGCCGCGCGTGGCAAAAGTGACCGACAACATTGTCGCCGGCGAACATCAAAACCAAAATGCAGATGCCCAAGGCGACCGCCGTACCGGCCATCGTGCGCATACGACCGATCCAGCCGCGATGATCATCGAGCGTGGCACCCGGCACTTGCTCGGCCAGCAGACGCCTTAACTGCGCAATATCGGGCGTGGCGTCCGGCGCGATCTTGACGACGATCAGGCGCGGTACAGGCAGTTCGTCGAGGAGAGCCCACTTCCGAGCCACGGCTCGAGCAGCTTGATTGAGTCCTCTTTTGAATAGGACTGCACCTCGACAATGCCGGCAAATGCGCGCGCAACGGAGGCTGCCTTGTCGGCCGTGGCGTCAAGATCGCGACCAGGTGCTGGAAGAACCTGGATGGTTACTTCCCGCGAAATATCGGACTGCCATTCGCCTGCGGCTTTGCACAAGCACGGCTGCACCGGTGGTCAACGACACAAGGAAGGTCATGATTGCAACGACCGCAACGAGCGCTCGACCGGAAATCGAATTGCGCGGTACCAGCGCCGTTTCGAAGCGCGGCAGCAGAGGTTCCACCGACTCGCGTATCGGCGCACCGGATCTGCCTATGCCGCTGTCGGTCATCGGGATTCCTCAGTCATAAATATGCAGCCGGCCGTCGTGCAAAACCAGCCGGCGCGCATCGTACTGATCCATGAGCGCAATGTCGTGGGTTGCGATGACCACCGATGTACCCGACTTGTTGAGCTCGATGAAGAGCCGCAGGAGTCGCTGCGCCAAAGTCGGATCGACGTTCCCGGTCGGCTCATCGGCAAGCAGCAATTGTGGCCGCGCGATGACCGCGCGCGCGATCGCTGCGCGTTGTTTTTCGCCGCCCGATAACACGGGCGGCAGAGCCCACATTCGCTCACCAAGCCCGACCCAGTTAAGAGCTCGATCACTTCATCGCGGTAACTATCTTCCGGACGGCCCATCACGCGCAATGGCAGCGCGACATTTTCGTATGTCGTCATGTGGTCGAGCAGACGGAAATCCTGAAATACGATGCCGATACGACGGCGCAATGTCGCCACGGCGTCGCGTGACAGAGTCGCCACGTCATGACCAAACTGGGTGATCAAACCTCGCGTCGGCCTCAGCGACAGAAATAGCAGCCGCAGCAGCGAGGTCTTGCCGGCGCCGGAAGGCCCGGTGAGGAACTGAAACGAATGGGGGTCGATACGGAACGTAAGGTCGCGCAGGACCTCCGGCCCAAGCCCATAGCGTAAGCCCACATTCTCGAATCGGACCACCAACCCCTCTCCGATAAATCTTCCAGTATTGCCCGCCGGATCAGTGCCCCAGGCGAGACCTCCACGGCGTGCAGGCAGCCCCCTGCCCGCACGGTCCGGAACTGCGCTTTTACAGGATTATGACGACGTCACCATAGCAGCGGGGCCGGAAGTCACCAGTTTGCCCCCGAAGTGCGGGTTACCATGGTTTCCGATCCATTAACGGACGGCTGGTACGTTAGGACCTCCAATACACGCACTTATCCTATGCTGATTGTCTGTCCGAACTGCTCAACATCATACACGATCGAACCGGGCTCTCTGGGCTCGGCCGGCCGTTCCGTCCGTTGCGCGCGCTGCAAGACGACCTGGTTCGCAGACGCTTCGCCTGCCGAGGTGACCGCCCTGGCGGACGGCGCGATTGACGAATCCGCTACGCACGAATCACCGGGCGTCATTCGACCGGATCGAGGACCCGATCACGCCGGGGTCGACATGGCGCCCGCCCAAGAAAGCGCGGTCGCTCCTGATGAGCCAGCGCCGGAACCCGCGGAGAGCCCGGCACCAATGCCGGCCGCTATTGCCGACGCACCATCCCTGGTAGCCGGGGATCGAACCGGCGTCCTCCGATCTCGCTGCGGGATCGGAGTCCGACGAAATCGAAAATTTCACCGCGCGCCGCAAACGGCTGCAGGCCCGGCGTAAGGCAAGTCCGGCGCTCGTCGCGCTGGACGGCGCTCATTCTCTGTGTTGTTCGCCTTCAATGTCGCGCTGATTGGAGCGCGCAGCGAAGTCGTACGCTTTTTCCCGCAAACGGCTTCGTTGTTCTCCGCCGTTGGCTTGCCGGTGAATTTGCGCAATTTGAAATTCGAAAATATGCGGATTTCGAAGGAAGCGCAGGAGGGCCTGTCCTCTCTTTGTCGTTGAGGGCACGATTGTCAGCGTCGCCAATAAGCCAACAGAGGTCCCGCGCCTCCGGTTTGCCGCGCGGGATGACGCCGGACAGGAAGTTTACGCCTGGACTGCACTGCCGGGCCGCAGCATTCTCAGCCCCTGGCGAGAAGCTGGATTTCCGCAGCCGCTTTGTCTCACCGCCGGAAAATGCCGTCGATGTGATGGTCCGCTTTTCGAGCGCACAGGATACAGCGCCCGGAGCGAAGTAAGGCAATGGCGAGAATTCTCATTGCCGAGGACGATGACATTCTCCGGGCTTCTTGTCGTGCGCGCGCTTGATAGCGATGGCCACAACCTCACCGAAGCCGTGGATGGCGCCACCGCCCTCGCTGCGCTCAATTCATTCAACGGCGAATTCGATTTGCTTCTGAGCGACGTAAAGATGCCGGGATGGATGGCATCGAACTCGCGCTCGCGACGGGCCGGCGACACCCGGACATCGCAATCATGTTGATGACTGGCTACGCGGATCAACGCGCGAACGCGCGTATGGCCTCGATGCGCTCGTGCACGATGTGATCAGCAAGCCGTTTTCTGTCGATCAAATCACCCGCGTGGTGCGCGAAGCGCTGGTTCAGCGCAACTAGCCCGCAACTCCGGATCAGAAATCCTTCGAGCAGCCGCTCGATGTAGTCGAGCTCAAGCTGCGGACGGAAACTTTCGCCGAAGCGCTTGCGCAGCTCCTCGAGAATGCGGCGTGCCCGCTGAGCGTCGATCTCGCCGGGCACTTGACGGTAAGATCATCGCCATAATCGCGGCCGCGCATTGGTCGGCCGAGCGGATCGGTGTCCTGCTGGGCGCGAGACTGACCGCGACCGGGCCTGCCGTTCGGGCCCGGTCCCGCGCCCTGCTGCTGCATGGACTGCGCCAGTCCCTGGGCGCCCTTGCGCATGGCGTCCAGCGCTCGGCCCTGGCTGTCGACGGCACTGTCGGCATCTCCCTCGCCGAGCTGACCCTCGGCCTCGACCCATGGCCTCCCCGGCGTCGCCGAGCTGGCCCATCTCGTTGCCTTCGCCTTGCTGACCCTGCTGGCCCTGTTGGCCCTGCTGGCCTTTGCCCGAGGCCCCGCTGCCGCAGCTGGTCGAGGAGCTTGTTGAGGCGGTCGCGCAGGCCCTGCTGGTCCTGGCGCAAATCGCCCATCTGGCGGTCGCCCTGCTTGGGCTGCCCCGCTGGCGATCACGCCGCATGTCCTGGCCCTCGCGGAAGGTCTTGTCGCGCAACTGCTGCTGCTTGCGGATCATGTCGCCCAGTTCGTCCAGCGCCGACATCATATCGTCGTCGCCGTCCTCACCGCCCAGGCGCCCGGCCGCGCCATCTGCAGGTTCTCCAGCATGGACTGCAGTTCCTCGAGCAGTCGTGCGCGCGGCATCCTTGTTGCCGGAGCGCGCCAGATTTTCCAGCCTGTCGAGCATGCTCTTGAGGTCCTGCTGGCTCAGCGTGCGATTGTTACGATCGAGCGGCCGTGAAAGCTGCTGCGGATTCTTGCGCATCTCCTCGGCAAGCGCCTGCAGGAACTTGTCCATGGCCGCGCGCAGCTGATCCATCAGCTTCTTGATTTCTTCATCGCTCGCGCCGCGTTCGAGCGCCTGGCGGGAGCGCCTCCTGCGCCTGCACGCAATGCCTGCTCGGCCTGCGAGACGTTTCCGTCCTCGAGCTGTACGGCCATGTCCCACAGCCGGGCCACCACTTCGCGCAGGGCGTCGTCGTTCTTCGCATTCGCAAGATCGAAATAGATCGAGCGCAAGCCGAGATAGGTGCCGGTTTCCGGTGTGAAGCGCTCCGGCGCGATAGTGAGCGCGTCGAGCGCGGTAAGCACCAGCGGTCTTGTTTCCGCGTCGAGGGCCAGGATACGCCGCTGCTCGATGAGCGCGCGAGCCAGGGGCTTCACGAAAATCCGCTGCGGCAGCGTGAGCTCCTGCGGCTGACTGCGGCCCTCATTGCCGGCCTCATCTCGCGCCGTCAGCGTCATGATCGCTTCGGCACCGGCCCACGGATGCTCGGTAAGGTCATGTGTGGTTTGCGCCGTACCAGAGCGGGTGCGGGCCTGCGGCAAGGCGAGTGCATAGTCAGGCGCAGTGAACAGCGAACGACGGGGCTGCGTCGGGCGACGGCCCGTCCTTGAGCGCGAAGGTCGCCTTCGCTTCTACAACGCCGTAGTCATCATCCATCCTGTAGTCGAGACGCAACTGCACCGCGGGCCTGCCGCTCCGGATCCTTGAGCAATTCGATATTTGGCGCGCGGTCAGGAATCGCCGTGAAATTCCAGACCAGATCGCTCCCGACGCACGCCATGCACCGCGACAGAGCCATCGCCCTTGATGAGCAATGCTTGTTCCTCGGTTCCAGCCGGAAGTGCTGCGCGGGTTTCGGCCGGCGCATCCTCGATGCCGCCGTGGCGGACGATTTCAAAGCGCACCTTGCCGGTCGCACGGACCACCAATTGAGCTGCCAACAGGCACGGCCATGCGCGCCGCTGCCTGCGCGGTCTCGCCCGGGCGCAGGCCCGTGAGCATCACCGGAGGCCGACCCGTATAGACCGGCGGCGTGACCCAGGCGTCGATGCGGAAATTCGCAGGGACAACGACGCCATGCCAGTCAAAGGCAGCAGCGACGCGTTTCAGCGCGCTCGCCGCCGGCGGCAAAAAGCTGGCCACGACAAGAATGAGCGACCAGAGCGCGCGAATGCCATCGGGTCGCGCAACGATAGCCACCGGCGCCGGCCAACGCCGGCCTTTGAGTTTGCGCGCCGACAACAGGGCGCGCTCGACATGAGCCTGCCAGAGCGCCTGCGCCACGGGGTCATTGATTATTGGCGGCGAGACGATCCGCGGCCGTGGTTGCCGGACGGTGCGTTTCACCGGTGCTGCGATCGAGCCGGCGCAGACCATCGTAGATGCTCGGCAGCCGCAAAATCAGAACGGCAACGCCGATGCTGCAATGGCGACCAGGAATACGAACAGACCGATCGCGCGCGCGAGTGGCGGCAGCACAATCCATAGACCCGGCCCAGGAGAGCGCGAGAAGAGATCCGGCCGCAGTGTGCCATCGCGGCGAGCGCGGCCACAGCCGTTCCCACAACATGCTGCCGCGTGCGCGGGCGAGCGCGCGCGCGAGCAGCGGCCGTTGCCGGCGTGGCTCCCGATCGTGATGGCTGCTGTCGTTCACGCCGTCCAAAAGCCCCCGTCGCTCGAGGCTCAAGGAGAAGATCTGTCTGTCCATCAGTTAACACGCGGCCGACCTACCCGGCCACGCGTGTATTTATGCACTCAAAGCCAGTTGGGCATGCGATCGAGCGCAATCAATTGGTCAACTTCAAGGCGCGGGCACGCAGCGCCCATTCGCCATCTGACGAGGACCTCCGGAACCAGGGCCCGGGTGTTGTAGGTGCCTGCCTGTACCGCCCCGTAGGCCCCCGCCGACATGACGGCGAGCAAGTGCGCCGCTTGCCGGTTCCACCAGATCGCGGTTGACGCCCGGAAATCGCCACTTTCTAGACCGGGCCGACCGACGTCGGCGCGGGATGCGGCCGGCGGATGACGGCGGTTCCGGCGACCGGCCAAATCTCGTGATGCGCGTCGTACAGCGTCGGGCGGATGCAGATCGTTCATACGCGCATCGACGACGACGAACGTCTTGGCCTCGCCGTGCTTCACGATAGCAGCACACGCGTCACCAGGATGCCGGCATTGCCAACGATCAGCCGGCCCGGCTCGAAGATCAGCCGGCAATCCAGATCGCGCGTGGCGCGCTTGACCACCTCGGCGTAGGCCTCAGGGATGGGCGGCGGCTCGTCGTCGTCGCGGTAGGGAATGCCCAGGCCTCCGCCGAGATCCACATGCGAGATCGTGTGGCCGTCGGTCGCGCAACATGCGCACGAACTCGGCACAGCAGTGCGAACGCATTGCCGAACGGATCAAGCTCGGTGATCTGGCTGCCGATGTGCATGTCGACGCCGGCGACCTTGAGGCCCTGGCAGCTTCGCCGCGTGCGCATAGACGCTCGCGCCCGCGACTGATCGGAATGCCAAACTTGTTCTCGGCGCTTGCCGGTGGCGATCTTGGTGATGGGTCTTGGCGTCGATGTCGGGATTGACGCGCACCGACGATTCGGCGCAGCGCCCTTTGATGCCGCGATGGACGACAGCAGCTCGAGCTCCGGTTCAGATTCGACGTTGACGCAGAGAATTCCTTCGTCAACGGCGAGCGCAAGCTCGCGCGCTCCGGTCTTGCCGATGCCGGAAAACACGATCTTGTCGGCGGGGATGCCGGCGGCGCGCGCGCGCTTGAGTTCGCCGCCCGACGACCACGTCGGCGCCGGCGCCGAAGCCTGGCAAGCGTCCTGATCACGGCCTGGTTGGAATTCGCCTTCATGGCGTAGCAGACGAGCGCGCGCGCGTCGGCAAATGCGCCTGCGAACACGCTGATAGTGGCCGGTCGAGCGTCGCCGTCGAGTAGCAATAGAACGGCGTACCGACCGCTAGCGGCGAGCGTATCGAGATTCACCGCCTCGGCGTGCAGCACGCCGTCGCGATAGAGCAAAGTGGTGCATCACGCGCGGCTCAGTTGAGTAGCACGTCGAGAGGGATGGTCTATTGGTTCGACCCGCCGCGATCGGTTTTCCGTCCGGTCCAAGAATGGGACGGTCGACCCTGGACAGCTCGCTCGGTTGTTACCGGCTGCTCACCCGCGAGCGACGCAGCAGGCGGCGGCATCGAGCGGCACCCTTGCAGCCCGCATGCCGCCAGGCCGAGCGAGCGCAGCGAGCGCGCGCTAATCAGGGCGAGACGCAGAAACGGGCGATGAATGCGCTCAAGGCACGCACTCCTTGCATAGTCCGGACCATAAGCAAAACAGGCAAAGAAGGCGAAGTCAGGATTTCTCTTTTTCCAGCTTGCGCAGCCATTTCTTCGCCTGCAGGCGCACGTTTTTAGGCGCCGTGCCGCCGAAGCTTGTACGGCTCTTCACCGACCGGTCGACCGAAAGAACGCTGAATACATCGTCGGCGATTCGCGGCTCGATCTCGCGCATGCGCGGCCGACAGCGGAACTGATGCGGCGGCCACACCCGTCTCGGCGGCCCTGGCGACGATCCGGCCGGTCATGTGATGCGCCTCGCGGAACAGGTAGTCTTCGAGGTCGCGCACCAGCCAATCGGCAAGATCGGTCGCGGTCGGCAGCGCCTCGCCCGCGGCCTTCTGCATCCGCGCCGCGTCGGGCTCGAGATCGCGCGACCATGCCGGCCATCGCCGCGATCGACAGCGCAGAGCACGTCGAGCGCGTCGACATTGCGCCTGCCTTGTCCTCCTGCATGTCCTTCGCATAGGCGAGCGGCAGGCCCTTCATCACCATCAGCAGCGCGCAGCGAGTGCGCCGCATCGCGCCCGACCTTGGCGCGCACCAGCTCGGCGGCATCGGGATTGCGCTTCTGCGGCATGATCGAGGAGCCGGTGGTGAACGTGTCGGACAGCCTGACGAAGCCGTAAGCGGCGAGGTCCAGCACGACGATCTCCTCGGCGAGGCGCGACAGATGCATGGCGGCGATCGACGGCCGCAGCCGAGCGTCTCCAGCGCGAAGTCGCGGTCGGACACCGCGTCGAGCGAGTTTGCCGCTCGGCCGATCGAAGCCGAGCGCCTTGGCGGTCATGTCGCGGTCGATCGGAAGGACGTGCCGGCGAGCGCCGCGGCGCCGAGCGGGCATTCGTTGAGCCGCTGCGCGCATCGGCGAACCGGCCGCGATCGCGCGCCAGTCATCTCGACATAGGCCAGCAGATGATGGCCGAAGGTCACCGGCTGCGCCGGTCTGCAGATGCGTGAAGCCGGGCATGATCGGTGCCGGCGTGCGCGCTCGGCCTTGCGGCGACAGCGCGCGCTGCAGAGCCGCCGAGCGCCGCATCGAGCGCGTCGATCGCAGTCGCGCACCCAGAGCCGGAAATCGGTCGCCACCTGGTCGTTGCGCGAGCGCGCGGTATGCAGCCGGCCGGCCGCCTCGCCGATCAGCTCGGCGAGGCGGCCTCGACGTTCATATGGATGTCTTCGAGCGCCCGCTTGAAGGAGAACTCGCCGGCCTCGATTTCTGACAGGATCGTGTCTAGACCGTGAGCGATCTTTTCCGCATCGTCGGCCGTAATGATGCCTTGCTTGGCCAGCATGTCGGCATGGGCCTTGGACGCGGCGATGTCCTGGCGGTAGAGATGCCGGTCGAAGTCGATGGAGGGCGTTGATCTCACTCCATGATGGCGCCGGGGCCGGACGTAAATCGACCGCCCCACATTGTTGTTGCTCATGGCATATCCACCAAGCCGCTCATGACCGGGTCCCAAACCAGTTTCGCCAAAAAGCGTCTCGCCATGGTTTTGGCGGGCGGGATCGCCGGCGTCGTCGTCGGACTGGCGAGGGTATACAAGGGATTGCGCACCCTCGACGCGCAATGCGGGCGGCGATGCAACGTTGCCAGCGCCGGCTGTCGAGTGGCCGAAGAAAATGGCGCCATTTGCGCGTGGCGAGGTGGCCGCCGTTAACGTTGCCAAAGTCCGTTGAAAGTGCCCGACCTCGCTCTTCAGGACGCCGACGGCAAGCCGCTGACGCGCTGGAGCACTGGCGCGGGCGCACGGTGCTGCTCAACCTGTGGGCCACCTGGTGCGTGCCCTGCCGAAGGAGATGCCGGCGCTCGGACGCGCTGGAGCAGCGGCTGGGTGGCCCGGAATTCGAGGTGGTGGCGGTCAATATCGACACCCGCGCGATCGCCGGCAAGCCCAGGACCTGGCTCGAAGAGGTCGGCGTCAGAAGCTCGCCTATCTACGCCGATCCAGGCCGCGCGTGACATTCAGGATCTCGAAAGCCATCGGCCGCGCCTTCGGCATGCCGACAACACTTTGTTGATCGATCCCGACAAGGCTGCGAGATCGGCACCATCGCCGGACCCGCCGAATGGGCCAGCGAAGATGCAATCAAACTGATCAACGCGGCGCTCGGTCAATAAGCGCCGGGCGCAATACTGCACTGATATTGAGGATTCTGTCGATGCCACTCGCAACATTGGCGGGGCTGGCCACAGTTCTGCTGGGCGGCGTTGAGGACCTGGACGATGGCCGCAGCGTTGTCGGCGTTCATCGCAGCATCTTGGCCGCAACGGCCATCTGCTGCGCTCGCTCATCTGAGGCACCGACCAAAGCGGTTGCATGATACCGGATCCATCCCGGCTTCGTTTCTACCGGCGCTTTTGTCAACGAAGATAAATGGTGACCGGCTTGACAACGGCGCGCGCGGTTATACTAGCCAAATGGTTTTACTATCAGAAACCAAACCTTGATCGCACCTTTGCGGCGCTGTCCGACCCGACGCGGCGTGCGCTGCTTGCGCGGCTGAGGCGAAAAGGCAAAACCTCTCGGTGCAGCGAACTCGCCAGGCCGTTTCCGATGTCGCTCCCGGCGATCATGGAACATCTCGACGTGCTGTCCGGACGCCGGGCTCGTCGGACGCGAGAAGAACGGCCGCATCGTGAGCTGCCGCCTGCGGGCGGAACCCATGCGCGACGCCAACGATTGGCTCAACCGCTATCAGAAATTCTGGACCGAGCGGCTCGATCAGCCTTCGCTGCGTTCCTGGAGAGAAGACACATGGCCACCGTCACAACCAAGCCCAGCCTCACCATCAAGCGCCGGTTCAACGCGCCGCCGGAAAAGGTCTTCGCGGCGTGGACTGACCCGGAAAAGTAAGAAGCGCTGGATGGGGCCGGGCGAAATCGAGCCGCTGCGCGTTGAGAGCGATCGCGCGCACCGGCGGCCGTTACCGCTGTGGTGATGCAAATCGCCGGACGGCGAAGGCACACGACGTCAGCGGCGTCTATCGCGAGGTGATTCGAGACGAAAAGCTGGTGTTCACCTGGGCCTGGAAGTCGACGCTGGAACGTGGATCGCTCGTGACGATGACGTTCAAACCGTGACGGCGACGGCACGATCTTTACGTTGCAGCACGAGCAATTCTTCGACGAAGACGCGCGTGACCGCCACCAGGGCGGCTGGACACAGCGCGATGGACAAGCTCGACAAGTACCTCACCGCATAGTGACGGGAGTAGCTTATGCCGCACGAATGGTCGCACGGACAATTCTACTGGAACGAGGCTGATGACGCGCGATGGCCGAGAAGGCGAAAAAATTCTATGCCGCATACTCTCGGCTGGACTTTCGAGGCCATGTCGATGCCGGACGGCACCTATTGGGTCGCGAAGATGGGAGACAAATTTGTCGGCGGCCTGTTTCCGCTGAGCCAGCCCGCAGTTCGACGGTGTCCCGGAAGGCTGGATGTCCTATCTCGCCGTCGACGATGTCGATGCACGCGTGAAGAAGGCCCAGATCGGCGGAGCCACGCTTGATGCGGCCGATCTTCGACGTCCCCAATGTCGGCCGCATTGCCATCCTGCAGCGAGCCGGGCGGCGCCGGCATCGGCTGGATGACACCGCCGAAAGCATAGATGGGAGGAAGCCCATGCAACGCAACGATCGTTTCGCAGAGCGAATGGCTGGCTGCGCGCAAGCGCTGCTCGCCAGGAAAGGAATTCACCAAGGCGCGCGATCAGTGAGCGCCGCGCGGCGCGCCGCTGCCCTGGGTGAAGGTCGAAAAAAATTATGTGTTTGAAGGACCGAACGGCCGGGGAAACGCTGTCAGGCTTTTCGCCGGCGAAGCCAGCTCATCGTCTACCATTTCATGCTCGGCCCAGGCTGGGTCCAGGGCTGTCCCGAGTTGCTCATTCCTCGCCGATCATTTCGACGGTGCGGTGGTTCACCTGGCCCAGCGCGACGTGGCGTTCGTTGTCGTTGTCGCGCGCGCGCCATTCGCCGAGATCGAGGCCTACAAAAAGCGATATGGGATGGAAATTCAAATGGGTGTCGTCGTTCGCCGACGACTTCAATCGCGATTTCCACGTCTCCGTTCACGCCCGAGGAAAAGGCACGCGGCAAGGTCGAATACAACTACACGATGACGGAATTTCCGAGCGAAGGCGTCCGGGCCTCAGCGCGCTTCACCAAGAACGAAGCCGGCGAGGTGCTGCACACCTACTCATCCTACGCGCGCGGGCTCGGTATTCTGGTCGGCACCTACAATTTCCTCGATATTTGCGCCGAAGGGCCGCGACGAAGGCGCTTGCCGTGGACCATGGCCTGGGTCCGCCGGCACGACGAATACCGAAATCACGCCGCCAAAGGCCGGCTGCTGCGGTCTAATCCGCAGCTTAACAAGCGAACGACGTCTCGATGATCACGATTAGCGCTTTCCGCTGGGTACCAACTTTGCGCGCGGCCTGGTCCGCGACCTGAGAGTGCGATGGGCCTGGAAGAGGCCGAGAGTTGCCCTACGAGGCACGGTTGATCGGCCCGGAGCGACCAGAAGTCCGGAAGCGTACCGTGCGTATGCAGCCATTTGGGCAAGTGCCTGCATACGAAGAAGACGGTCTGGTCCTGTTTCGAAAGTGGGGCGATCCTTCTGCACATTGCCGATCGCTCTGAGGTCTTGATGCCGTCAGGACCCGAAAGCGCGCGCTCGGGTAACGGCCTGGATGTTCGCGGCGCTGAATTCGGTCGAACCGCACATCCAGAACCTGACGGCGATCGACTTGTTTCACGCGGAGGAGGATTGGGCCAAACAACGCCGGCCGGCAGCTCTCAAATTCGCGCAAACGCGCCTGACAGCGCTTTCCGACTGGCTCGATGGTCGCGACTACCTGGAGGATCGCTTCACCGTGGCCGATCTTCTGATGACCACCGTGCTAGAGATCCGCGCCATGATCGATCTGATCGCACAGATGCCACGCTCGAGGCCTATACCGGCTGCGTTGTGAGGAACGGCCTGCGTTCAAGAAGGCGTTGGCGGCACAAATGGCGGATTCGCCGACGAGGCTTCGGCGGCCTAGCGCTGCTGCGCGCTAGCGCGTCGGCACCGGCTTCTCGCCGCGATAGTCGTAGAAGCCGCGGCTGGGTCTTGCGGCCGAGCCAGCCGGCCTCGACATATTTCACCAGCAGCGGGCACGGCCGGTATTTCGGATCGGCCAGGCCCTCGTGCAGCACCTGCATGACCGACAGGCAGGTATCGAGGCCGATGAAGTCGGCGAGCTCGAGCGGGCCCATCGGATGATGCGCGCCGAGCCGCATCGCCGTGTCGATCGCCTCGACGTTGCCGACGCCTTCATAGAGCGTGTAGACCGCCTCGTTGATCATCGGCAGCAGAATGCGGTTGACGATGAAGGCCGGGAAATCCTCCGACACCGCGATCGGTCTTGCCGAGCTTGGTGACGAAACGCCTTGCTGGTCTCGAAGGTCGCGTCGTCGGTGGCGATGCCGCGGATCAAGCTCGACCAGTTCCATCAGCGGCACCGGATTCATGAAGTGAATGCCGATGAAGCGCTCCGGGCGGTCGGTCGATGACGCCAGCCGCGTGATCGAGATCGAGGACGTATTGGTCGCGAGGATGGCGTCGGGTTTGAGCAGCGGGCACAGACTCGGAGAAGATCTTGCGCTTGACCTCTTCCTTTTCGGTCGCGGTCTCGATCACCAGATCGCAGTCGACAAGCGCGTCGTACTTTTCCGCCGGCTTGATGCGCGACGAGCGCGCTCTTGCAGGTCATCCTCGCTGATCGATCTTCTTGCGCGACCTGGCGCGCCATGTTGCCGTTGATGGTCGCCAGTCCCGCCTTGATGCGGTCGGCCGACACGTCGTTGAGCAGCACCGAATAGCCTGCCAGCGCGCAGACATGGGCGATGCCGTTGCCCATCTGCCCGGCGCCGATCACCCCGACAGTCCTGAATTTTGACTGCCATGTCTCTTTCCGATCGATGCAGTCGGCTCTTGGCTCGATTCGGTTAGCTTCGTCGTTGTCGCACTTTACGACTTACCGCCGCTGACGCCATCGGTGGAATGCTCAAACGACGTTCAACGCCCGATCTTGTCGAGTTCCGCCGGCCAGCTCCGGCAGCGCCTGATAGAGGTCGGCGACCAGACCGTAGTCGGCGACCTGGAAGATCGGCGCCTCCTCATCCTTGTTGATAGCGACAATCACCTTGGAGTCTTTCATGCCGGCCGAGATGCTGAATCGCGCCGGAAATTCCGACCGCGATGTAGAGCTCGGGCGCCACCACCTTGCCGGTCTGGCCGACCTGCCAGTCGTTCGGCGCATAGCCGGCATCGACCGCGGCGCGCGAGGCGCCGACCGCGGCGCCGAGCTTGTCGGCCACCGGCTCGATGTATTTGGTGAAGTTCTCGCGGCTCTGCATGGCGCGGCCGCCGGAAATGATGATCTTGGCCGAGGTCAGTTCAGGCCGGTCCGATTTCGACAACTCCTCGCCGACGAACGTCGAGAGGCCCGGATCGGCACGCCGTCGCGGCGTTCTCCACGCTCGCCGAACCACCCGCGCCCGTCGCCTGGAAGGTCGAGGTGCGCACCGTGATGACCTTCTTGGCATCGGACGACTTCACGGTCTGGATCGCGTTGCCGGCATAGATCGGCCGCTCGAACGTATCGGGCGCGACGACCTTCGATGATGTCGGAAATCTGCATGACGTCGAGCAGCGCCGCGACGCGCGGCATCACGTTCTTGCCGGTCGTGGTCGCCGGCGCCACGATCGCATCGTAGGCTGCCGGCAAGCGAGACGATCAGCGCCGCGAGCGGCTCGGCCAGCGCATGCTCGTAGGGCGCGGCGTCCGCCAGCAGCACTTTCGCGACGCCGTCGAGCTTGGCGGCCGCATCGGCGACCGCCTTGGCAATCCTTGCCGGCGACCAGGACGTGGACGTCGCCGCCGATCGCCTTGGCGGCGGTCGAGCGCCTTGTTGGTGGCGTCCTTGAGCGACTTGTTGTCGTGCTCGGCGACGAGAAGCGTGGTCATCTAGAGCACCCCGCTTCGTCCTTGAGCTTGCCGACCAGCTCGGCCGACCGATGCCGACCTTCACGCCGGCCTTGCGGCCGGACGGTTCGCTGGTCTTGACCACCTGCGAGCCGCGGCGCGACGTCGACGCCGTAAGCGTCCGGCGTCTTGTCGTCGATCGGCTTCTTCTTCGCCTTCATGATGTTCGGCAGCGAGGCATAACGCGGCTCGTTCAGCCGCAGATCGGTGGTGACGATCGCCGGCATCTTCAGCTTCACGGTCTGCAACCCGCCGTCGACCTCGCGCGTCACGCTGATGCGCGTCGCCCTCGATCGCGAGCTTGGAGGCGAAGGTGCCCTGCGCCCAGTCCGAGCAGCGCCGCGAGCATCTGGCCGGTCTGATTGCAGTCGTCGTCGATCGCCTGCTTGCCCATGATGACCAGGCCGGGCTTTTCCGCCTCGACCATGGCCTTGAGGATTTTCGCCACCGCCAGCGGCTCGACTGACGCCGTCGGTCTTCACCAGGATGCCGCGGTCGGCGCCCATGGCGAGCGCGGTGCGGATGGTCTCGGACGCCTGCTGCGGGCCGATCGACACCGCCACGATCTCGGTCGCCTTGCCGGCTTCCTTCAGACGGATCGCCTCTTCGACGGCGATCTCGTCGAACGGGATTCATCGACATCTTGATGTTGGCGAGCTCGACGCCGGAGCCGTCCGGCCTTGACGCGGATTTTGACGTTGAAATCGACCACCCGTTTCACGGGCACCAGAATTTTCATGATCCCCCATCCGGATGGGCACTTGAGCAGAGCGGGCGGAAGCTAAAGGCCGCGCCGTTGGCGCTGTCAACGTTTATGCTGCGCCGCACTGCAGCACTAGCGGTTCTGGCCGGGCGCCCACAACATGTCGCGGCGCCTTTGTCGTTGGCATAACGGCCCGCAACGAACAGAGTAATCCGACAGCCGGTTGACGTATTTCGAGCGAGGGCTCCGACACCCCCTCGCCCGGCTTGTCCTTAAGCTCGACCATGATCCGTTCGGCGCGGCGGCAGACCGTTCGGGCCAGGTGCAAGATAGGCCGAGGCAGCGCTGCCGCCGGGCAGAATGAAGGACTTCAGTGGCGCAAGCTCGGCATTGAGGCGGTCGATTTCGCTCTTCCAGCCATGCGACCTGGGCATCGGTCACCGTCAGCCTGGCGCCGCCGGGCCTTTTCGGCAAGGCAGAGATCGGCCTCGACATCGAACAGGTCGTTCTGGATGCGGCCGAGCGCGGCATCGAGCGCGTCGTCGCCGGCGGTATGCAGGCGCACCAGGCCGATCACCGCGTTGACTTCGTCAACCGTGCCGTAGGCCTCAACCCTGAGATCGTATTTCTTGCGCCGCGCGCCGGTGCCGAGCGAGGTCGTGCCGTCGTCGCCGGTCCGGGTATAAATGCGGTTGAGCACGACCATATCGACCTCGCGCTTGAGCCTTTCGCTGCAGCCGGAGGATTCGGGGTAGGCTTTATCTTATCTCGTTTCCGTCACAAAAAATGGGGTGACGCTCATGCGTGTTCTGACGATTGCCATTGCCGCCGCATTTCCTGGCCTTGCCGGCCGCCGCGCCCGCACAGGCCTGCAGAGGCGCCGGGTCATTCGGCCCAAGGCCGCCACCGCCGACTACTCGCGGCCAAGAAGAAGAAGGCCAAACAGCCGAAGGAGAAGAGTGGAGTATATGCGCGCGGCGCCGATGAAGTGAGCGCCTGCCTGCGCTTTCTTCTCCGACTCAGCGGCCCATCGACCCAGATCGTCGCCATGATCACGATGATGGCGACGAACTGCAGCAAGCACGCGCAAGCGCGCATGAGTTTCTGCGAGCGGTTTGGCGAGCCGCCACGCATCATGTTGATCAGGCCGAGCAGCAGCACGATGCGCAACTTCCGCCGACGACAGCAGCCGGCACGAGATAGTGTGACATGAACTCGACATGAAGGCCGCGCCTTCTGGCATCGGTCTGTACGGGAGGCCATCGCGACAGAGCCGCGTCCTCCTTTTGGCCGACCGCGCATTAGTTACAGTCACGATAACGTCCCCAAAAAGTGCGTATTGGGTGACGTATGGAAGGCTGTGCTGAGCGGCGGGCAATTGCGCTCGATAGCAGCATCGAGAACGTTCTGGTCGAGGCTGGAGTTCGCGCAGCCGAACAGCTCAAGTCGTCGCGGCCGAAACTTTCGGCGGCGACACTGAACAAGCTTGCCAATGCCATTCCCGCTTCTGTTCGGTGTGCTCGCTTTTGCTGCCATGTGCTGGCGTCCGGCATGATCGCGCTTTCTGTGCTTGTGGTTCTGCCAGCAGCATTCCGGATCTGGGTCGTCGATGCGCCGGTGGCAACGTCTTCGAACACAAATCGAAACCTGTCCTCGCTCGCGACAGATCGGATGACGAACTGCCGATGGCACGGTGTGATCGCCGCTCTCCATCGCGAGGCGGCGGTGGTCGGCTAACTGCTGTCGGCCATCGAGCGGCTCGACTATCCGACCGAAAAACTTGACGCGTGATCGTGCGCCGTCGAGGCCGACGATCATGGCACGCGGCGGCTATCACCGCTCGCAAGCATCACTTATACCCGATTGTGGTGGTTCCGGTTGCCCCGGCCGCGCTGCGTACAAAACCAGCGCTTAACGTCGCCCTTCCATTTGCGCGTGGCGTGTTCACCGTGATCTACGCGACGCCGAGGACCGGCCGGAGCAGAAATCCGACCGTCGTGCCTGCAGGCGTTTCGTTCGGCGAGCGGCGAGCCTCGCCTGCGCAGCGAGGCGCGCCTGTGCACCGACACGAAGATGACTTGGCTCTCACGCTATTTCAGCGCCGAGTACGCCGGGCATTTCTGACATTTTCTTCCAAGGCTCGCGGCACTCGGCTTGCCGTTACCGCTCGGCGGGTCGTCGGAACCATTTTCACTTTGCAGCAGCGCTGCTGCGAAGTCGCGCGGCTGGGATCCTCACAATGTCACGAAGAGGACGCCGATCTCGGTATGCGGTTCGCCGCTTCGGTTACCGGTCGGGTGTGATTGATTCACGACCTATGAAGAGGCGCCCACCAGGATCAGTGCCTGGCTTGGTCAGCGCACACGCTGGTTCCAGGGTGGATGCAGACCTGGCTTGTGCATATGCGCAAGCCGGGCACACCTTTTCGCGAACTTGGCTGCGCGGGTTTTCTTACTTTTCAGTTCGTTGTCGGCGGCAACGCACTGGTGGCGATGGCGCATACCGGCATTTTTTGTTTGGACTGGGCTGGGAGCTCATCCCGCCGTTCTCAACGGGCGACCACCAGGCCGCCGTCGTTCGCCTGGGACCTTCCATCATGGCCGTCGCCGCGGTTCGGTTGTGCGCATCGGCCTCTTTCGGCGTCCTCGGCCGCTGGCAGGCGCGGCATGTTGAACAAGACGCGGCTAAGTGTTGATCCTGACGCCCGTGCATTGGTTGCTGCTTTCACTGGCAGCCTGGTCGGCCGCGCTGGAACTCATGAGGAAGCCCTATTTTTGGAAAAAGACCGAACACGCAGGGTCGACAAAGCATCGCGGCAGGAGAGCAGAATTCGTGCCCTCCTCGAACTCGAGCGTTACCTCGACGAGTTAAAGCGAGCCGGTCAACTTGCTCCGATTCCGGACGACCTAGAGACAGCGCCGCAAATCGGCGGCGGGCATCCTCAGGCCGCCGTTTGAGGACTAAAAGGCGCGACGAAACGGCCTTGCTTGTCCATGAGATAGACCAGCGCGGTGTGATCCATTGCTGTAATCGCCATTTTCGGCGGGAACTTTCTTGGCATAGACGCGATAGGCTTTTTCTGCCGCGTCGACTGCCGCACGATCGCCCGTCGCACCGCGCAAATGCGGGTCGAAGCTCGACAGATAGTCTTTCATCACCGCGAGGCGTATCTCGTTCCGGATCAACGGTTATGAACAACGCCCCGGTGCGGTCCGCATCCTTTGCCGAGCGCGCGCAGGACCTCGGAGACGTCGAACAACGTCGTGGGGCACACGTCAGGACAGTGCGTGTAACCGAAGAAAACAAGGAATGGCCGGCCCTTGATATCCGCCTCGGTAATTGTGCGTACCGTTCTGGTCGACCAGCTTGAAAGATCCACCGATCGCCGAGGCGCTTTGCCGCCACTGCAAGTTCCCGGTGGCGTAAAGAAAAACACCTGTGAATATAACCAGGCCGGTCACAAAGGCCGACAGGATCAGCAAAATTTGGGATGTTGCGCGCAGTCATAAGGTTCCAGCTAACTCAGAAACATGCGACCCAGCCGGCGCGCACCATTTCGAGAAACACCGCGGTGCCGTAATAGGCCCAAAGCACACGGGTCCGTGCCCAGAATCAGGCCGCCTGCAAGCGCGAACAGCAACACCGGGCGCGACAAAGCCAGCACCGGATACAATCGCCGGCATAATGTTCCTCCGAAATCGCTTCGCTCAGATAAGCCCGATCGGCCGCCAAGGCAACGCAAGGGCGCGCCTTAGATTAACCATCGTAACGCCAATAAATGCCAAGCGTTTTACGAAGGTATCGGGGCGTGGCGTTGACTCGATAGATCAAAGCCGCGATGAATAGATGAGAATATTATGAATATAGCCACCTATCGCAAATGGAGAACGTGATGCGCAGCGCTGGCGATCGCTATGGCGATCTCAATGTCGGCAACAACGACCGCTTAGGCCCAGACCGCACAGAACGCCCGCACCAGCCGCCGCACCTGCTCCGGCCGCTGCGCCAGCACCACCAGCCGCAGAAATGCGACAACCCAGATGCGCTCAGGTTGCCCGCGTCGTCGAAGATCGACACCACTGGCGGCCCGGCTTCGGCTTCGAGCATTTCAAAGCTTATGACTTCTGCGCGACCACGAAGTCGTCCTCGACCTACCGACGATGGTCCGTGGCCTGGACACACCCGCCGTGCTCAAAGCTTTGGCCGGAACAGTGCGCAAGGCGGTCTTCTTTCCGATTGGCAAGCACGCGGGCTGGCATCCGGAGATCATGTGAAGCAGGTCGCGGCTGCCGGCCATACCGTCGGCTCGCATCACCTGGTCGCATAAGGATCTGTCGAAGCTGAACGAGCAGGACGGCAAGGACGAAATCGAAAGGGCATTGCCGCCGTCGGCATCGCTCTCGGTAATCAACCGGTCAGGCCATTCTTCCGCTTCCGGCCCTGCGCCACCCGCCGGAACTGGTTGAAATATCTCGGCGAGCGCAATGTCGGTATTTTCTCCACCGACATGGACTCGTTCGACTTCAAGATGCGCAAGACCGAGCAGGTCGATCGCATCGGTCATGAAGAAGCTCGAAAAACACGGCAAAGGCATCATTCTGATGCACGACTTCCAGCAGGCGACTGCCAGGCAGCGCCCGAGCTGCTCAAAAAGCTCAAAGATGGCGGGTTTAAAGGTCGTGCAGGTTGTCGGAAAGAACCCCGGCCAAGCCGAAGAAGGAATATGCCGACATGGTGCTCAAGGAGATGGGCGGCGGCCTCGAAGAGGCACGTCCGATGTCGAGTGTGATCAAGACCATCGGCGGCAACTAGCCGTCCGTCAGAAAAAAGCCGGCCGCGCAACGCTGCGCGGCTGCGGCTTTGTTGATCTCAATGCACCTGGTGCCGTAGTTAATCTGTCCGGGACGAATTCGCCATTGAGGGGGTCGCAAATGAGCGTATTAGTCGTTCGCCTTCGGCGCGCTGGCGGCACTATGGATTTTCGGTCCTGTTGGGATCGCCGTTTTTCGGTCCACGAGATCATTAAACCTCGCCGTTTACCTCAATGATCTGGACGCCTGAGAAGGCGGTAAAGATCGAAGACGCCGCGTGCGATTGGTCGTAGACGATGCGGCTCGCCACGACAAACAGGGTTGTCGCAAGCGCACCAGCCTGAGAGCACGCTCGGGCACACGTATTGCGAAATAGCTGCCAACAAAGATGCCGGGCAGCGAGCCGGCCAGCAACGATCCGATGATGTGCCAATCGACCGAGCCCATCATCCAGTGCCCGGTCCCGGCAATCAGCGTTAGTGGCACCGCATGGGCGATGTCTGAACCCACTATCCTCGCCATCCGGAAGCTGCGGGTAGAGCGTGATCAATGCAAATCACGCCGATGGCGCCAGCGCCGACAAGAAATCGAGACGAGTACGCCAAGCACTAGGCCAGCCCAGGACCGTATTGACAGCGGTGCTTTGTGAGATCGAGCTCGGCCACCCGTGCGCGATGAGGCTGCCACGATGGCTTCGCCAGACACCAGCACAAAGGCGGTTGCCGAAGCGCATGACGCGAACGAGCGTGATCAGATTTCGTGCTGCGTCGCCGCCTGAAGTTGAAATGCGATAGAACCGCGAGCGTAACGAGGCGTGGCCGGGACGCTCCCTGTCATCGCGAGCCGCCTGACGACCCGCCAGTCGATGCTGCGTGCGTACCCGTGAACCAGACTGCCCCAGTCTTGGTGGCGGCAGCATCGAGCAAATCCAGTGCCTACTGCGGTCGCCGGGGTGAACGCCAAACGGGAGAATCAACAGCGGGGTCATCAGCGAACCTCCGCCAACGCCGGTCATGCCGACCAGCGCGCCAACCGCGAAGCCGAAAGCAGTTACAGCGGATCAATCACGCGGAAACGGCCTCGTCCACGGCATTCAGGCCGCCATCAATCTAAGCATGGCTAAGGTGAGGCTGGTCATCCGGGCGAAAGATGAGACTCCCGATGGGCCCCGGCGGTTCTACCTCAATAATACGAATGCGAGGCCTGTGATCGCAGCCGACAGGAAATACCTATGTTTGCTCGATAATGCGATCTCGCTTGTGCCGAAACAGCCAAATACATGATATGGGACGCCTCTTGTGCCAACGTCATACGTCCACTGCTTACCGATCAATCCTGCGGTGTTGATATTTTTTGTCAACGTTACCCACGTCAGAACCCACCGCAAGATGCTGTTTCGGCGCCAAGCGCGATCGAGGCGGCGGTGAAGCATCAGCAAGCGCGATGCAGCGCATCGATCTCGACGGCAGCGTGGCCGCGTTTCATCCAGCCCGGCGGCGCGCTCGGGAAAATTGCCTGCATCGGCTGGTGGAGCGCGAGGGCATCGAAAGTCTGGTGACGCCTGTCTGCACGTCAGACGCGTGAAGAATTTCACGGCCTGGCCTGAGAACAACGACCGGAGAGCAATATCGCTTCGTGCTGCCGAGCTCGGCGCTTCTGCCGCGCGCGAGTGGGAGGCGAAGTTCTCGACAAACTGGCGACGTTGGCAGGAAGCCAAGGTGGTCGTGGTTGCGAGCGGCAGCGTGCCACCGGCGCGTGCCAGAAGACTTCTTCGCGCGCGTTGCCCGACAAGGCCAAGCAGCTCGGCGCGAAGTGCGTCGTCGATACCATCGGGGCCAGCGTTGAAGAGTGGCTCTTGCGGAAGGCGTTAGCCGCTGATCAAACGAACCCTGGTGGAGCTGTCGGGACTCGATCGATTGCGCCGCTCGATGCCTGACAATGCCCGCATCGCTGCGCTAGCGGAGGCTCGCCATCCGAGGGCGCGCTGAGGTCGTCGCTCGCTTAGCTGGGTGATCAGGGGCGCTCTTCTGAGTGACGGCGCGACAAGGCTTTTCGCTCACAGCCATTGGCCATCGAACCCGTCAGCACGGTCGGCGCAGGCGACAGCTTTCTTGGTGGACTGGTGGCGGCGCTCGCCTCCGGTCACACGCTACACGAGGCTTTTTCGTGTCGCGGTGGCAGCCGGATCGGCCGCCGTGACTCTCACGAGGCACCGAACTGTGCAGCGAGGAAAAGCGTGCAGCGACTGCTGCGCGAGGATTAAAGCTCCAGCGACGTGTCCGCTCGCCCCGCGCATGACCAGCGGCGACAAGTCATGTTCGTGTTGCAGCGATCTAACGCCCGTGCCGGCGTTCGCGTCAGTTACAGTGACGGGACCGCGCATCTCGTCAGTGCGCGATCTCCATCATGCCCATCAGATGATCAGCGGAAAATAGAATAATAGCGGCATTTTTGTGCCTCGCGTCCGGTTCGGGGAAGCAACGCGGTCGACTCGGCCACAGTTCAGCGATCACGCGAGCGTGTCAGACTACGATCTTAACGCGAACCAATAGCCGCGGCCTGGGTGACATGCGACTTGAGCGCGGCCTCGCCCGAGTACCGGCTCGCATAACTCTCGGCCATACGCTGCATCTCGGCCCCCATAGCGATTTTTATCCGTACCGGTCCATTCGCGCGCAAGATCGAAAACGTGACGGGACGGTGCAGCCGACGCATGACGTCCTGCACCATCATCCTGTACCTGCGCGCGTACGCCCAGCCACCGGCTCAGGAACGCGCGTGGTCGAGATACATCAAAACATGCTGAAGGTGCGCAGGCACACCGTGTATCGACATCCCTGAAACGCTCGCCCGGTTTGCCGGAAATTGCAGCGCCGACACCCGCAAAATTATTGTCGTCTGCCGTGACGCTCGCCGGCGTACCGCCCGGCCGGAGGAAGGTGAGATAAGTGGTTTCGATCAACATCTGGAAGAAAGCATAATCCCAGCGAACGCCGACGCAATTTTGCCGGAGGACGCGCGACGCATTGACCGACGCTTTGGTAGCGCGAAGCGATGCCCTCAAAGCGCGATGCGATTTTCAGCGGCGGCTGGTGTCGAGCATTGCGCTCGGCAACAAATTGCATGAGCGCAGCCGGCGTAACGCATTGCGGTACCGTAATTGTCCGCGTCGGCAATGATTGGCGGCAACGCCGTTGCGCCGGCGCCAGCCGAAATCAGGAATAACAATGACAGAAAACCAGCTTTCCCGCATCAACCCTGCCCTGTTCAGGGGCAGCAATAGGCGATTCGCGTTAATTTTGTACGGTATCCCGGCACGTCCGCAAGAGTTCCCGCGGCACCTGTGGCGTCGCGCGCTACAACATTGCTCCCGGCCGACGCGGAATTCCGCATGTTTTGTCGATGTCGCTTGAGGTCCAAAGCGACGAGACGGTCCTCGATCGATTCGCGTTTAGTGTGACCTCCGTCACACTCATTGTGAGGCCTGCCGTATATCTCTCAACATCAAATTTGGTTGCCCTCGGATCTGGATGGACCCCGACAATGTCGCACGAACATGATCTGGTCAGCATTGAGCAAGATTATTTGGCGCGCAAAAGAACAGCGAGCAAAGGATACCGCCAAAATATGTGGGCCCGCATTGAAGCGGCTCGGCGGGTTTGCTCTGCTTGCCGTACTGGTGCCATGGCAGCTGGTCCGACAAACGCTTGACTAATATGGTATCGTGATCGACGCAAAGGCTGTTTGCTTATCAAGCAAAGCGCCGGGCACTATCCGGAGCGCGTCGCGTTGGCGTGTCAGATCAGCTCCGCGGCGATCACACCGATTTTATCAAGCCTAGCGCTGCCCGACCGTTCGGCCCGTAAGGATCGGCGAGTGCCTCGCACATCTCGAAGTGATTGTAGTTCGGTGCCTCGATCAGCTCTACAGAGCTTTCCGCAGCCTTCACCAGCGCCGCAAATTCGCGGCTCTGGCGCTGGAATTCCGGCGTCTCGAAGGTACCGTAGGTGACGATGATCGGCGCCCGCAGCCTGTCTCGACTCTGCCGCTGCGTGCTCATCGCTGCTTCCATATCATCTGTGAACTTGATGTAGGAGCTGCGCTTCGACAAACGTACCGGCTTCATGTCGTAAAGACCGCTCATGCACAGTCCGCCTTTGATGAAATCGGCGGGCAAGCCGAACTCCTTCTGCCAGTCTGTGACCAGCGCCTGGCCACAAAGATGGCCGCCGGAGGAGACCCCGACAAAAAATCGACTGGTCGCCGCCGAAAGTGGCGGCGTTTTTGGTAGGTCCATGCGATAGCGTTGCGCACCTGCTGCGCCATGACGCTGATATCGCCTTGCGCCGCACGCCGACGGCGATGGAAATCAGAACGACAAAATTGACCCCGGCATTCACAAAGAGTTCGGCCGGAAATGCGTAGTCCTTCGCTTCGCCCGCTCCGCCAGGCACCGCCGTGCACGAGACAATGTATGGGGGCGTTTGACGTCCTGGCCGGAAATACATCGAGAGCCTCGACCGGCGCGTTGGCCCGTAGCTGAAACGCTTGAGGCTCGCCAAGACGTGCGCGGATTTCCACGCTGCGCGAACAAGCGCTTCAGAATCTGCCCGATCATCGGAGCATGCTCCCGACTGATCATACGCGGAATCGAGTTCGATCTGATCCAAGTCCAACCAGACCTTTGCACCCTTATCGTGCGGTGCCGGTCCCACCTGGCAATTCGCGGCAAAGCCTGGTGTCGCCGCGAGCGTAGTTGCGGCACCAACCGCGGTCTTGAGCATGGTTCTGCGATCAAATGCCATGGTCGTTTCCCCTGGGTGTAGGAGCCCCTCTTTTAGCGAGACCCTCCGGCGGGAAGCCCTCTACCCTTCTTGAAGCTGGCCGTACCGGTTGTGACGATAAGCGTTGGATTTAGTGCAAGCACCGGCGGCGCCAATTCTCGATCTGATCGTTTTTGACAAGCAGATCAGCCGAACGTGAAGCAAAGGCCTCCACGCCCGGACCAGAGAAACTCGATTTCAAGCTGGCGATCGGCGATGGGGCCGGTTTGTCGGATCAACTGGTACAGACGCTGCTCGGTCACCGTGCCGACGCCTTGTTCGTCGACGTCGAGTCCGTGCGCCGCTCCCGGCGGCTGTCCGTCGATCGAAACGCGAAATTTCACCGACGTTCCCGGCGCCGCCGGACCCATAACGAGATGAAGATCGCGGGCGTGAAATCGATACGCGATGCGGCCGTTGGGCTTGTTCAATTCGGCGGCGTCGCGCTTTATCGTCCAGTCGCCGGACAGTGCCCAATTGTTCAGGCCGTAACTGTCCGGGCACTTCATACATGTGCGGACTTGTCGCGGACCGCGCCGCCCGGCGACGCAAAGCCCTCGGTGCGTTCATAGCCGACATAATTTTCCGGAGACTTGAGGTTGGCCCAATCGGCAGCCACTTCGAAGCCGCGTTGCTCGACCGTCACCAGGCTATCGCCGATTCCATCGGCGCCGGCTTCCATCAGCAAGCGCTGAATGACCATTTCCGATTGGTCGTAGGAGCCCTCGCCGAAATGCGTGTGCCGGACGCGCCCCTGCGCATCGATGAAATACTGCGCCGGCCAGTAGTTATTGTTGAAGGCGCGCCAGATAACGTACTCGCTGTCGACGGCGACCGGATAGTCGACCCGCAGTGCTTTGACCTCCCGGCGGACGTTGTCGATGTTCTTTTCAAATCTGAACTCCGGCGTGTGGACGCCGATGACGCACCAATCCCTTGTCCTTGTACTTCTCCGCCCAGGCGCGGAGGTAGGACTGCGTGCGCAACCAGTTGATGCAGGTGTATGTCCAGAAATGGACAAGGATGACCTTTCCGCGCAAGTCCGATGCTGACAGCGGCGGCGAATTGAGCCACGCGTCTGCGCGTTCAGAGATGCGAGCCCGGATTGATTGGCCGTTGGAGCCGCTGCCAAGCCCGTGAAAAAACGCGATCGGTTCACCCGTAGGTATCGACGAGCGCGGCAATTTGATGTCTCCCACAAAGCCTGCAATCGGCGCGCCGATTGCAATGACAAGGACCGCGGCGAGTAGAAGTTTGCTCACTTTCATTGCACAGTTCCCGGATCGTTCTCGCGTCTCGCAGGGAAATCACTGGCGAGCTCAGAAGCGGTTTGCCTTTTTCCACGATATACGTGGCGAGCTCCGCCGCATTGACGCTTCCCGGGTTCCTTGCCGAATGGACCGTTCCATACGGGATGAACAGAGCGTCGCCAGCCTTGAGCGTCACCGGGGGCTTACCGTCGACCTCATATTCCAGCGCGCCTTCGGACATAGATGATCTCTTCGCCCGGATGTTTGTGCCTGGGGGCCACTTCTCCCGGCCCGATGTCGACGCGCGCCTGGATGGCCTCGCGCCGGGAATGCTGAGATCGTTGCCGCTGGAGATCGGTGCGCTTCGTCCCCGGCTGCTGCGCTTGCACCATTTGCGTCGCCACTCCGCTTGGGCCAACGCACCTGCCTGCTGCCATCATTCGAGCCGCTTTCATGTCACAAGCTCCAATCCTGTCCTGTGTCGAACCTCCAATGACTCTCACAGCTGAGTGCGCGTAGCTACCGAAGTGATCTAAAGGCGGCTCGCAGCTCGGCGCTGAAGAGCTCGGGCTGTTCCCACGCGGCGAAGTGTCCGCCCTTGTCGACCTCGTGGAAGTAGATCAGGTTGCGATAGGCGCGCCGGGCCCATGTCTCCGGGGGGCGATAGACGTCCTCCGGGAACACCGTGATGGCGACCGGCAGCGAGATCTCGCCGGTCTTCTGCGCGGCCGCAACGATGACGCTGCCTCGTGCGCCGTTCTCCCAGTACAGCCGCGCTGCCGAGGTCGCGGTGTTCGTCAGCCAGTACAGCGTGATGTTGTCCAGCACGTCGTCTTTCGTCGGCGACTTTCCGGGATCGTCGCCGTACGTCCACTGCGCGAAGCCTGGATGCACGAGTATCCATGCCGCGAGGCCGGCCGGCGAGTCCGTCGCGCCGTAGCCGACCGTCTGCGGCCGCGCGGTCATCATCGTGAAGTACGCCAAGTTCCCGTTCTTCGCGTTCGTCATGAGCGCTTCGAACACCGCGCGTTCCTTTTCGGAGAGTCCCGCCGGCACGGGTCCGCCGCCGCGAGCGCCGCGGCCACCTCGGGCGGCACCGTCGCCGGCAAGTTGATGTGGATGCCGAGCAATCCCGCGCGCACGCCTGGCGCGCCATCGCGCTCGAGATCGGCGTGCCCCAGTCTCCGCCCTGCGCGACGTAGCGGGTGTAGCCGAGGCGCTTCATCAGCTCCGCCCAGGCGCGCGCGATGCGGTCGGGATCCCAGCCGGTGCCGGTTGGCTTGCCGGAGAAGCCGTAGCCCGGCAAGGACGGGATCACGACGTCGAAAGCGTCCTCGGCGCCGCCTCCGTGCGCGGTCGGATCCGTGAGCGGACCGATGATCTTGAGCTGCTCGATGACGGATCCCGGCCAGCCGTGCGTGATGATGACCGGGAGCGCATTCGGATGACGCGAGCGGACGTGGATGAAGTGAATGTCCACGCCATCGATCGTTGTTATGAATTGAGGCAAGGCATTGAGCTTGGCCTCGGCTTTACGCCAGTCGTAGTCCGTTCCCCAATACCGCACCAGTTCCTTGGAATTCTGCGAGTTGCACGCCCTGCGACCGGTCATTGACCGTCTCCCGATCAGGCCATCGCGTGGCAACGATGCGCCGGCGGAGATCGACGAGCCGATCATCCGGAACGTTGATGCGGAACGGGCGGATTTCAGCTGTTTTCGGTTGCGGCAGTCGCATACTCGGGAAGCAAGCTCAGGGTAGCCGCAGCAGCAACACTGACAACAGCGACTTCGACAAACCGGCGGCGACCATGGTCAATATCTCCCGATTCCATGGCACAGCTCCTTCAATACAAAGGCCGGATTATTGACCACCAACGGCTTGGATACTTACCGATGACGTGGCGAGCGGCAACAGCCAAATTCACGTTTGCGTGTTTCACGGCGCCAAATTTTTATGGCAGCGCTAAACGCAGATGTGCTTGTAATTCTTGCCCATCAATTTTCTGCCCCCAATCGAGTCGCATCAGCGTCATATCCGTTTTTGGGTCACTGGCGGACATTTCCACGCTCCCGAACGCTGCCCGCTCAAAGCGGACATCAGTACCGAGGCCAGTGATGACGTCAGTTGTTAGCAAAGCCGACCGGGACCGCGCTGGCACCTCGGCGACCCATTACTATGCCTAAGTTGAAAAATGCGGGATTTTGTTGAGTACTTTCGAGCTTACCGGGCCTATGTCTCAAGCCAACCTTGGTTGGGGTAAGGCGCTGATGGTTGGCGCTCGTGTGGCTGGCCGGAATGTTTGTCCCGCTCGCGGCAAAGGCGTTACTCGAGCTGCCGAATTGGGTTGCGATAACGTGGATGATTGTTTGGGCGCTGCTCGGCTATATTTTTGCGCCTTACGGAATGTGGAAACACCATCGCACTCAGATTGCGAGCTTGAGTCAGCCCTGACCGTAAATAGTTACGAGCAGAAGGTCCATGCTGGTGAAATGTCCGCTAAGTGCCGTAAGCGGACATCGCGAACATGCGCGACTACCCTTCAATATCCGCGCGGTGGTGGCGCTCTGTAGTAGCCCTGAGATCCATTGTAATAGGGGCCGCTGACGAGCGCCCGAAAAGCCACCGCCCCACTGGGGCTGGGCGTAGTAATTGTCGGACTGGTACCAGCCGGGACCCGCCTGACCGTAACGGGGTTCCTCCGGCCTCGCGACCTTATACTCGCCGCCCGGAGTAACGCCGGTCAGAACAACCTCGGTATTCTTTAAGCCAACCTTCTTCACCAGCGCAAAAAGCGTTGCGGCATTCTCACGCGAAATACGCACGCAACCATGCGAGGCGGGCCTGCCGAGATTCTTCGCCTCATAGGTGCCATGGATGGCATAACCATCCTTCCTAAAGAAAACAGAATGAGGCATGGGCGCGTCGTCCCACTCCTTGCTGTACCAGATTTCGTTCATGGAGGTGGCGGTATAGGTTCCTGATGGAGTTGAGTATCCTGCTTGACCTGTTGATACCGGCCAAACGTATTTTTCCACCCCATCTAAAGAAACCGTCATTTTTGTTTGGATTTGTCGATGTTGATGAGGATGGCGCCGGTGCCGTGGGTCTCGGAATTGGTGCCCTGGGTCGCTGGAATTAGAGCTGATCTGCGCGATCGCAGGAAAGGCGAGCATCATTGCCAAAACAGGGACGATCACCAGGCCGTAGAAATGGGTAAATGGTAATAACACACATCGCATCCTCCAGGCTTCCACGCGATATGAATTTATGAAGAAGCCAATCTTTAGGGCGATTGGACTGAAGGGCAGCAAGCCGAAGTAATGTCCGCTTTGGGTCATGAGCGGACATTTCAAGACTGTCAGAAGCGCATGTCCGCTTTTACCTCTGAAATCGAACATTCAGCGGATTGGTTTGCATTGATTTTTGGCGGAGCGACCGAGGATCGGAAGGCGAACATAATCTGTAAAACTGACTGTAAAACCGTCCGCAAAATTTTTGCCAAAGAGTGATGGAGCGGGCGAAAGGAATCGAAAGACCCTCGTACAATGCGGCAGGGGAAGCTGCCGTTCTACCGATGAACTACGCCCGCGCGATCGCAGAATACGCGAATGGCCTACGCGCGCGGCAAGCGCGGCTCTGCTATCTGTCAGGCCTTGAAATGCTCTGGAGAGCTTCAGGCTCTGCGCCTGGTAGTTCGAGCCGATGCCCTGACCGTAGAGCGTTTTCGGGCTCGCGAGCATCTTCTCGTAGACCAGACGGCCGACGATCTGGCCGTGCTCGAGGATGAACGGGCACCTCGCGCGAGCGCACCTCCAGCACCGCGCGGGCGCCGCTGCCGCCGGCGCCCGCGTAGCCGAAGCCCGGATCGAAGAAGCCGGCATAGTGCACGCGGAATTCGCCGACCAGCGGATCGAACGGCACCATCTCGGCTGCGTAGTCGGGCGGCACCTGCACCGCTTCCTTGGATGCGAGGATGTAGAACTCGTCGGGATCGAGGATCAGGCTCTTGTCATGGCGCGCCGCGCATCGGCTCCCAGAACTCGGCGACAGTCGTAGCCGCCGCGACGCTCGACGTCGATCACGCCGGTGTGGCGCTTGGCGCGATAGCCGACCAGGCCGTCCGGCCCGAGCCGCCGCAAGATCGACGCCGACCGCAATGCCGTCGCTCGACGTCGGCATCGGTCGGCGTCGGTCAGATCGCTCACGCGACGTGCAGAGCGCGCAAGGCTTCCGCGTCGAGCAGCGCGCTGGCCGCGGCGGAAGCGGATCTGCGACAGCCGCGAGCCCTCGCGCACCAGCACCGGAAACGTTCGCGGGCTGATCTCGGCGTACAGCGGCCCGTGATAGCCGGCCGCGATGCGGTCGAAGCCGCGCGTCTCGGTCGGCGATCACGCGAGTGAACACGTCGAGCCGCCCGGTCGAGCTTTTCGGATTGGCGGCGGCCGCGATGTCGTCCGGCAGCGCCAGGCTTTCCAGCAGCGGCACGATGTAGACGCAGCTGGTCTCCAGCACCGCGCCGTCGGTCGAGCGCAAACTCGTGCAGCTTCAGCTCGTCGATGCGCTCGGCGACCGTGGTCTGCGGCCCGGGCAGAAAGCTCGCACGAACGCGATAGGCGACCTCGCCGAGCCGCAGGTCGAGGCTCGCGGGCTGGATCTGATCGGCAGCGAATTCGGTTCTCGGACAAAATCCCGCCGGCGGCAGCGAGCGCCGCGATCATGCGGTCAGGCAAAATGCCTTTGTCATCGAGGCGAAGGAAAGTGTCACGGCGTCCTCTGTCCTGCAATTGTCGCCGATCTAACCCGAGGACCACCTTGACGGAAGCGCTGCCGCCCGCCTGCAAACATCTTATCCCGTGGTCATTTGAGCCGGCCGGCTTGCAGCCACGTAAAATAAATCGCTAAAGGCCGGGGACGCGTGAGCCCGGCCGAGATATTTCTCCGGCCGGTTTTTGTTGGCCACGCGCGAGGACCCCGCGAGGCTCAAGGAGGCCGCAATGCCCGCGTCGACCAAGAGCTATCGCCCCGAAACCCGGCTTGTGCATGCCGGCACGTTGCGCTCGCAATTCGGCGAGACCTCCGGAGGCGTTATTCCTGACCCAAGGCTACGTCTATCCGACAGCGGCGAGGCTTGCGAGGCGCGGTTTTCCGGGCAAGATCCCGGGCTACGTCTATTCGCGCTACTCCAATCCGACCATGAGCATGTTCGAGCAGCGCATGGCGGCGGCGTTCGAGGAGCGGAAGCTCGCGCGATCGACCGCTACGGGCATGGCGGCTGTGACCACCGCACTCATGGGTCTGGTAAGAGCCGGCGATCACGTGGTTGCCGCGAAGGCGCTGTTTGGTTCCTGCCGCTGGGTCATAGAGGAATGGCTGCCGCGCTTCGGCGCGTCACTTCCACGCTGGTCAACGGGACCGATCTCGATGCGTGGAAAAGCGGCCCAGAAAACACCAAGGCCTTTTTTTCTGGAATCGCCGACAAACCCGACGCTGGAGGTGATCGACATCGCAGCGGTCGCGGACATCGCGCACAATGCGGGCGCCAAGCTTGTGGTCGACAATGTCTTCGCCACACCGCTCTACGCAGAGCCCGCTCGCGCTCGGCGCAGACTGCGTGGTCTATTCGGCGACAAAGCATATCGACGGCCAAGGCCGCATACTCGGTGGCATTATTCTCGGTTCCGAGAAATTGATCATGGAGCACTATCACCAGGCTCTGCGGCAGACCGGGCCTTCGCTGTCGGCGTTCAATGCCTGGATTCTCCTGAGCAATACGTAACTGA
>ERZ1370068.6771-contig-5733_pt1 | contig 55534 bp, 84 predicted proteins | sample MGYA00561227_ERZ1370068 | MGnify/ENA primary metagenome ERZ1370068 (study PRJEB38410, sample SAMEA6850437) | metagenome | study: Metagenomic assessment of the ecological functions of the soil: analysis of the soil microbiota associated with the... | reverse complement strand
AGCTTACTTCGTTCAGTTACGTATTGCTCGTGGTTGGGAGTCGGCGAAGTGTAACCGATCCTGCACTTTGTCTGCGGCTACGCCGAGGCTCGTAGAGCGAGAACCGAGACAAGCACGGCCCACCCAAGGCTCGTTTGTTTGGGCGATCTGTTACGGCGTGAGAACATCATGTCCTCCTCAGAGCGTTAGTTGTTCTGATCGAAGTCAGAAACTCGTTCCGGCAACAAACTTAGTTCTCCGGGGCAGTGGCCGTCAAGCAAAATAAGCACATGTCAATAAGCATCTGTCAATTCCCAGCATGCGTGTCAGTCGGGAATCCAGGCGGATGTTCGGACCTGGACCCCCCCGATAAAGACAGTCGGGGGGTGAGTGCGCCCGTGAGGGCGCCACATTAGCACGGTGAGAGTCCGTGTCGGAGTATGCCACAACTCCGTAGCCGAAGGTAACTGCGTTGCCCGCTAGGCAAGGTGGGGAGCAACCGGAGGCGAAGTGTTGGTCCGTAGGATAACGAACTCGATTCGGCGGGGAGCTGCGACGAGCCTGCTCATTCATGGCGAAGTCCGAAACTCGCTGGTCACGCTGGCGTGGTGGGTGAAGCGATGACCAGGCAGCCCACGTGGTTGGAGACGGAACGACAGGAAGGTGTGGCGCAGTAAGCGGGGAGACCTGTGCCGTAGGTGAGCGGCGCAGGAGTCAGGAGTCTCCGTAGTACCGCTGCGGTGAAAGCCGCGAGAGGGGCGGGAAGCAAAGCCGCACCGAGGGAAGGGAGGATAGGAAGGTGGAAGCGTGAGTTTCATGACGAAGCAGAGCGAAAGCCAAGCGCCGGGAGTGCCGAAGGTGGCTACACAAGGCGCAGAGGCCCACAGAAGAGATTGGTCGTGGGTGGAAGCTTCGGTGTGGAACGAGCGCATGTTGGCGGCGCTGGAAAACGGCGTCAAAGGAGGTCAATGGTTCAGCCTGATCGACAAAGTGTACCGAGAGGGGACGCTTAAAGCAGCCTGGCAGAAGGTAGCGGCGAACGGTGGAGCAGCGGGAGTGGACGGTCAAAGCGTCAAGCGGTTTGCGGCACGGGCAGAGATGTATCTTAAGGAGCTGAGTATAGCGCTGGAGCGGGGAAGTTACAGGCCGATGGCGGTGCGGCGGGTGGAGATTCCCAAGGGGAGAGGCAAGTTTCGTCCCTTGGGGATACCGGTAGTTAAAGACCGCATCGTACAGACGGCGCTTAAGTTTGTGCTGGAGCCCATCTTTGAGCGGGAGTTTTTGAAGATGAGTTATGGTTTTCGCCCGGGTCTTGGCTGCAAAGAGGCGCTTCGCGAAGTGGACCGGCTGCTTAGAGAGGGCTACACCTTTGTGGTGGATGCCGACTTGAGGAGCTACTTCGACACGATTGGGCATGCGCGGCTTATGGAGTGCATCAAGGAGCGCGTGAGCGATGGCCGGGTGCTTGAGCTGATCGAGGCCTATCTGCATCAAGACATCGTCAAGGACATGGAGCAATGGAGGCCGAGCGGCGGCACACCGCAAGGGGCGGTGATCAGTCCGCTGTTGGCCAACATCTACCTTCATGGCCTGGATGGTCAGATGGTGCAGAAGGGCTATCGGATGGTGCGATACGCGGATGACTTTGTGGTGTTGTGCCGTAGTGCTGAAGACGCCCAAGCGGCGCTGGCGGAGGTAAGAGCCTGGGTAGAGGTCAATGGCCTGAGTCTTAACGCCGAGAAGACCCACGTGGGAGACTGTCGGCAATGGGGGCAGGGCTTTGACTTTCTGGGCTATCACTTTGAAGTGCGGCGACGCTGGGTGAGGCGCAAGAGTCTGAAGGCCATGCACGATCGCATCCGGATGAGGACCAAACGCACGCGCGGGGATAGTTTGGCGAAAATTATCGTCGAGACTGAATCCGACGCTGCGCGGCTGGTTTAACTATTTCAAGCAGGCTCATCCGAACACCTTTATATGGATGGATAGCTTTGTGCGCCGACGGTTGCGAGCGATACTACGAAAGCAGGAGAAGCGACCGGGCATGGGAGTTTGTCGAGAGGATCATCAGCGCTGGCCCAATACATTCTTCGCGGCCCAGGGACTGTTCACCATGCATACAGCCTGGAAGCTGGCGAGCCAATCCCGATGAGGAAACCACCGACTGGAGAGCCGTGTGCGGGAGAACCGCACGCACGGTTCGGAGGGCGGGGACGGCGAGAGCCGTTTCCGACCCCTATCAACGTTGGGATAGATTCTCACAGTGTTTTTTGCCCGTCAGCCGATGCGGGCAGATTTACTCGCTGCGCTGCTTTCCACCCTTAACCGCGATTGTGATAAGGATTCCTGCTTATGCAAACTAAAATCACAAGCCGAGTTGCGGCTTTCGAAGCGTCCTGGAACTGCTCGTCATAGTCCGTGGGTGGCTTTAGCCGCTTCACGCTCGCATGTCGGAGGTGCTTGGCTACGGGCCTTCTTCATGTCCGGCCTCGCAGGTGGCGGCGTATGTTTACGGTTATCCCGACGTCGGTTTGCTCGGTTTGAACGAAATGGTTGAGTCGGTGCGGCGGATCGCTAATGTCTGCCGACATTCCCAGTATTCCGCCGACGCCGACACCGGCTATGGCAATGCGGTCAACGTTTATTACACGGTAAAGGAATACATCCGCGCGGGAGCCGCGGGATTGCATATCGAAGATCAGGAATCGCCGAAGAAATCGGGAACTCTTGCGGGACGACGATTGATTTCTCGCGAAGAAGCCGTCGGCAAATACAGAGCTGCTGGTAGCGGCAAAAAGAACTGGATACGGACTTTGTCATCTGCGCGCGCTGCGATTCCATCGGCTCCGGAGGGCGGAAATTTCGAAGACGCGGTTCAACGGAGCATCGCCTACGTGAAAGAGGCGGGGTTGATGCTATTTGGGTTAACACGCTCACCAAGCGGGAGGAGATTGAAAAGCCTGCCGGCGCATACCCGCGCCGGTAATCGCGCCCTACTACGGCCCGCGGCCGTCGCCGACGTTCGAAGAATTTCAGAAACTCGGCGCCGCGGCGGTTTTATACCCGAGCCTCACGACTGCGAACGGCCTGCAGGCGACCTGGGAATTGCTCCACGAATTCAAAGAACGCGGTCCTGTCGTGCTGGATGAGTGGAACAAAAAAGCTCAGTCGTCGAGATGGGGCATGAGTGCCGCGCACGCAAGATCCGATTCTGCCCGCCGAGAAGATTCGCAAGCTCGAAGACGAATTCATTCCCAAGAGCTTGCAACGCGACTACGACAAACCTTTGGACACGATCGGCACTGATCGGCTACTGCTTCCCGGTGTCAGCCTGTTTCTGTTCAGTCTCACTTGCGCTGCCCGCGCATGTACCATCACTTGGAAATAGCGCTGGACCCAATCGGCCCCGAGTTCGCATGGATGCGGACCTGGCAGTAATCAAGCTGGATGGATCTCCGAATGTGAGCGATAAGGATAAGCTGTTCTGAGCGTAGTCGAGAGGAACTGGACTGGAACAAACCGGGAACCAAAGCGTAGCTTGACCCCGGATAAGTGAAAGCCGAGGGACAACGAAGGGACGACCCTACTCTCACCCTAGATGTCCGTATCAGCTTGAGTGAATGATAATTAACCTGGCTGCATTGCCTGCTGGCCAGCTGATTCGAAGATAGCTTACGTCAACTTTCCAGTCGAGAGGCGTCGCTTCGTTGATTTTCGAGAACAGGCGGTTTCAAAGTCAGGGTAGGTGTGTGGTCCAGCGATAGAAGAAAAGACGTCGCCTGCGCGGAGGCGAAATCGACGGGGCACGAAGTAATTATGAGAGAAACTCGTTCGCGCCGCGCATGGCGGCGATCGCATCGTCAGATCGCCAGAAGTTGGGGGTTCGTCGCGATCCGAAGAAGGGAACCGTTCGATTTAGCCACGCCCTCATTCTTGGTCCATTTTTCCCAGACTACCTGTTGCGGCTTCGGATGGGCGTAGAGATCGCGGATTCGCCCGGGCTCGCGCAATACCTGAACCGGTCTGTTGCCGCGGCTCAAGCCCATCGACGGAAACGTATTCTGAGGAATACATCGAACTTGGAGAGGAGCGGCAGGCGGTCAATTTCTTCGTGAACGTTTCGGCTCGAGCTGGGCTCAATACAAGTATTCGCTGCGGCTTTAAAAGACATCAGAGACGCACGACGACGAGCGCGGCAGAATAACGATCGTTCGCTCATCGTGAGGATTCTCTGCCTCCTCCAACAAAATGATACTGTCTTCTGGGAGCTCCCAAAATTGCCGATCAACCTCGTCTGGCGGCTCCTCAGGCCATCTCATCGTCTTCTTCGTGTTCCTTCATATCGGAAACCGGCTAGGCGTCAATCGGACTGCTTTAATTGCCTAATTATGACGAATCAGCGAGACTGTGTTGGGCCAAATCGACGCCTGGGCTGTCATCTTGACGGGATCGCTAAGTGTATCCGACGAGTACGATCGTAACACAGACACGATTCCTCGCATTTCGCTTTCCAGGATCTCTGAAAGTCCGTCCAGCCGGTCAGATCAAATACAGCAAACACGTTGTCGGCGCGGAAGATGTCGTTTGCTCTTGACCACCGTCTTTTTGGCCGCGGCCTGGTTCGGAGAGCACGTAGTAACCGATCTCCGTCAGGCAGGTATAGGATTGCTGATGTCGACGACGCGCAACCCGCCGCTGAACCAGGTCACGAACATCTTGTTGTCGTAGACTTGTTCGGCCGGTTGGTGCGCGCCGTACTGATGCCCTGGCGCGATGCCGTGAGCTTCGCGCTGGATTAAAGTCGACTACCGGCACTAGGCCGTGTTTCCTCCGTGATGTCGACCATCCACATAAAAGCAGGCGGGTCGGTGCGCGCTTGCCGGCTTCCTCGTCGGACAACAACCATCACGTCGCGGTTCGCAAGCTTCCACGGGATTGGCAGGGTCGTGTGAATCGGCGAAGGGTAGGGCGGCGACCAGTTGAAGCCGCTGATAAACTTCGGCCGCGTCATGTCGGTGATATCGAGGATGACGAAGCCGCCGTGCCAGTAGCTGACATAGAGCCGATCGCCGCGCCGGATCGGATGGTGGCACTGATGCTCGGTGCCTTCCCACGTCGGCATCTCGCCGCCGCCTATCCATTGGCCGGGCATCCACCAGCGGCCCACTTCTTTCGGCGTGCGCGGGATCCTTCAAGTCCAAGATCATCGGGATGCGTCCGACGTATCCTTCGATATGCGCCGAGAGATGTAGGCGTAGCGGCCGTCGAAGGTGAACCGGTGCACGCCGCCGTTGGTTTCGACAAACAGCGATCTCTTTGGGTTTTCCCGGTTCGAAATATCGTAAATCTTTGAGTCCCGCCGGTTGCTTCTCTTTGCTACGATATCGTTCCAGGTTCACCAGCATGATATCGCCGCTCACCCGCACCTTGTGCGAATGTACGCCCTGCGGGATTTCAATCTCGGCGACGATCTTCGGATGCTTGGGATCTTTGACATCGAGGATCGTCGTCCCATGCGGCGGGTCCATCGTGGCCGACGAACGCGTAGCCGTTCTCGACTACGACCTGCCCGCCACCCGCCACATCCGTGCGTCCGATCTGTCTTACGTTCTTGCGGATACCAAACTTTGGCGCATTGCCGTTCTCTTGGCTCATGAATTTGTTCTCCCGTTCGGATTGAGTAGCTTCTTCTACCAAGCCGGATGCGATGCGATCAACTCGATAATACGCCTATGGGGAGGGAGGCTCATAGCCGAACGGTTCCCGATACCCGCGAGGAGCCGTGTAGACAGGGTTGTCACCGACATACATACCGAATTTTCAAAGAGCTTTGGCTGGCACTCAATGACTTCTCTTGAGCCATGACAGGAAAACTGGAAATCTCTCTATGATGCCTCGTCACAACGGTCATTGGTATTGGTGAAATACTGTGGGACGTGTTTCCCGACGGGCCTCGCTTTGTGGGGCACAACGGCCAGCTTCGCGTGCAGTGTTGCCTGAGCTCGCCCGCGACCAGAATCGACATTGTATATGGCCGGCGCCGTCGGTGCGCCGATGATCTGGGTCGGAGAGCCGTTGAAGCGCTTCACGCACACGGTGTGGACACAAAGTTGCGTCGCAGTGGTTGATCGTCCCACCGGAGAGGTGCTCGTCAAACTCGATGCAGCGGGGCGAGCGAGTTACGAGTTTGCTGCCGACGTTGCGTGGGATAATGTCGCGTGGTCCGGTGGGTTGCGAGCAGCTAGCGGCTCGCGCCGATGCGGTCTGTTTCAGCACGTTAGGACAGCGGAGCGAAATCCGCGGCAGACGATTCAGCGGTTTTGTGCGGGCGACGCCCGCCACGTGTCTCCGCGTTCTGGATATCAATCTTCGGCCGCCGTTTTGGAATGAAGCAATCGTAATGCAGTCATTGCAGGCTGGCGAATGTGCTGAAGGTGAACGACGCAGAGCTTTCGAGTTCTCGCGGACATGCTGGGTTGGAGCGGCACGGATCATGAATTACTGCAGCAGCTCATGGATAGATTTTCACTTCAACTGGTGGCCCTCACTCGCGGCGCTGCTGGCGCGGTCCTGCTGAGCGAGGATCGGGGAACGCAGCGATCTGCCCGGGCAACCCACCATCGTGGTGGACACCGTCGGCGCCGGCGATTCATTCACGGCGGCTCTGGTAATCGGGCTGCTGAGCGGTTTTCCGCTGGCGACGATCAACGCTTGGGAAACCGCGTCGCTGGCGTTCGTATCCTCTCAACCGGGAGCGACGCCTCATTTTCCCGACCATCTGCATCGGCCTTAGAGTCGTCGTTGTTCTCCGGTTGTTTTGGGACCCGGTCCCTAAGGCTGATGGCTTCAGGTGAGAATTCGGCGAAAGCGTCAAGTTGACGCGCGGACCGCAGGGACGCGTTTCTTTGTCGATCCCATGCTTCCAGTAGCGCTGCGTGTGTCACCCTTCATCAAGAGAATACTGCCGGACGCGAGTTTCAGGCGAACAGGCTTTAAGGTCTTATCTCGCTTGTGCTTCAAGATGAAGGTTCGTTCTTCACCCAAACTCAACGAAGCAAGGATCGGTCGTTCGCCGAGCTCCGGCTCGTCGTCGCTGTGCAGTCCCATGCTGTCCCGCTGATCCCGGTAGTAGTTGAGTAGAACGCTATTGAAATCTGTACCAGCGACCACTTCAATGCGGCTCTTGATATCCAGTAACGCGTGCGTCCAGGCCAACGGTTCCAATTTAATCCCGAGTATGTGTAGTTCTTCCCGACATCACCGTACCATGCAATCAGACGAGGCTGCGGGTAAGTTCTGCCCCAAACAACAATGTTCTCTGCTCGCCAAGGAACTTCATCAATCAGTTCACTCATCACGATATGAGGCGGTTGCGCAAGCAGGACGGGGCGGGTAAGTTACACCTCAGCGTCTCGCATGGGGATGGAGTTCAAGCCCCTCGTGCGCTGAAAATAGGTCTATGGTCACCGACACCAAAAATTAGGTCGGTCAGTTTTTCGGCATCAGGAGCTGCAGACGATGGCCGTCCGGATCGAGAAGTAAATGCAGGTGGGATCTCCTGGGCGGCCGTTGACTTTGATGCCGGCGTTTTCCAATGTTGCTTTGACGCGCGCCAATTCCCCGGAGACGAGCCGTAGCGCCATATGGTTCACTTCGCTGCCTGCGTGAACCTCTTCTCCGTCTTCGACTTCAAAGAGTGCCACGCCTTGGTTGCCGCACTTGAGAAAGCATTGCCAGGAGCTTTCATGATCGATGTCCATACCGAGGAAATCGATGTAAAACTTCTTCGACCGTGCGAGATCTTTGACGTGGAACACCACGTGGTCGATACCGGTAACTTTAACGGTGATTCCATAGTCCACCTCCTATGTAGGGAACTAAAGCGTTCAAGGTTCAGTTCAAGGTTCAAGCGTTCATTCGTACCTTATCAATCCACTACCGCGACAGCTTGAATCTCGACCATCATCTCGGGCCGCGCCAGTTCCTTGATGCCGATCAGCGCGCTGGCTGGATAACGGCCTTCCTGAAAAAATTCTTTGCGGAGTTGCGTGAAACGGGTACCGTTGGCCATGTCGGTAATGAACACAGTCATGGTGACGATGTCGTCCAGCTTGCCGCCGGCTTTTTCCAGCGTTTGCCGGATGCGTTCGAAGCTCAGCCGCACCTGCGCATCGAAATCGCCGGCGTAGCTCTTGCCAGCTTGATCCTGGAACGCTCCGTAACCGGCCAAGTAGATCGTCGTGCCGCCGCTAACTTTAATGGCCGGTGAATAGGCGCGCTCGCGCTGGCGCGCATCGCCCGGCAGAAATTCTCGACTCTGCCATGATGACTTTCTCCCTATTTGAGAAACAGTTTCTGATACTCTTGGGTCTTGTCCGCGAATCCTTTCGCGTCGAAAGTCGTCCGCTTCCACCGCTTGTATTTTGTCAGCGTCCGCGAGCGGCGGATGGATGCCTTTGCGGTTGACGAACTCACCCATCTTGGCCAGGATTCTCATGCTTTCATCGCTGAGGAAAAAATCGATGAATGCTTTGCCGCCGTTCGGTCGTGGGGCTTTGTTGCTCAGTGCGAGATACTGGCCGATGCTCAACATCTTGCCGAGCCTCACGTAATCCACCGGTGCTCCTTTCTCGCTGTAGGTGACAACGTATCTGACGAGGCTGATGCCGATGGGCGTCTCGCCGGTCGAAACACGCTCAGCGGACGGCGCAGAAGGATTCCACCAGAAGGGTTTCGTTGCGCCCGAGGTCGCGGATGAACTTGTCGGCCTTTTCTTTGCCCATGATCTTATACAGACTGCCCAGCCACTGCATCGTGGTCGTGTGCTGGGTCGGGTCGGGCATCACCAGCTTTCCTTTGTACTTGGGGTTCAAGAGATCTTCGAGGGATTTGGGCGCGTCCCCTGGTTTGATCTCTCCCTTGTTGTAGACAATGCCAATGGGCGTGTTGCGATAGACCGGACCGAGGTCGGGATCGATCACATCCTTGGGAAATGCGCTGGCCGCCGGCGAAACGTATTTGGCAAAGACGCCTTCCTTTTTCATGACATAGATCGCGCCGCTATTGTTCACCATGACATCGAAGGCGGGTTTGCCGGCGCGTAGTTCGGCCAAGGCCCGATCCATTACTTTTGTCGCCGAGGCGCGCCAATATTCCACAGCAGAGGCCGGTCTTTTGTTGAACGCTTCGATGATGGGCTCGACTGTGTTTGATTCGAGGGAGCCGTACGCGACGATCTTTACCGCTTTCCTTTTTGCGCGCGTCAATGAGTTTTGCATCCTGGGCGGCGACGGTCGAAGCCGCGATACATTGGCGAGTAGCGGGCTACTCAAAAATCGCGACCGCGCAAGAGCCGATACGGGTGCGAGTATGGATATCGGTAGTCCTAGATTTCAATTCATCATTCGATTGCTCCTTTACTCCATCGCTCGCATCTTCCAGTGCTTATTACACATGGATCAAGTTCAACGCATTGTCTTCAAGAATTAGCTTTCTTTGTTTCGGTGAAATATCCGGGCGCTCGCGAATGCCGCTTTACCGTGTTGGGAAACGTGGAATCGAAGTGTGGGTAGTCGGTCGCCATAACGACGTGAGTCTCGCCGACTTCCGCGAGTGCCAACGGCAGCCACTTCTCGTCCGCTTCGCAGCTGATGTAGCAGTTCCGTTTCACGTATTCGGACGGAAGCATGTTTAGCTGCGGGCACATGCCGTGGTCTTTGATCACTTCATAATCGTCATCCATGCGGTGCATCCAGTATACCAGGAACTCCGCCGTGACCTCGAAGAATACCACTTTGAGGCGAGGAAATTTTTCGAAGATGCCGCCGAGAACCATGGCGACGAGCGGCGCGACGCAATTGAGCGGCCGGCCGAGAATATGCATGGGAAAAAGTGAGTTTGACGGTTGATCAATGTGCCGGCGTCGCCCAAGGTGCTCGGGTGGCAGAAGAGCGGAATGTCGAGTTCTTGTGCGGCTTCGTAAAGAGGAAAAAAGGCCGGATCGTCCATTTGTTTGTCTTTGGTGTAGCTGACCAAGTGCGCGGCCTTGGAGCCTAGCTCTTTGACGCAGCGCCTAAGTTCGTTGGGCATTTCCTCCGGACAGCCGGCGGGCATCATCGCTACCGGGAAGAGTTGGTCGCGATAACCGGCCACCAGCTTATACGCCAGTTATTGTAGCAGCGGCTAACCGCGGCGCCGAGCGCACCCGGATTTTGCGACGGTATGTCGATCTGGGTCGGAAAAATCAACTGCAGGTCTACGCCTTCGCGGGCGTTGTCTTTCATGCGGTATTCCATATCGTAGCCGCCCTGCTGCCAGCGCATCACTTCGTTGCCGCGCCGGTTTGCTTCTGGGTTGTAGAAAACCTGGTGCGTGATCGGCTTCTTGAAGTTGGCGTTAGCCACGGGATCTTCCATCGGCGAAAGCTGGTGCTCGAACTTTGAATAAAAGTATTGGCCGTCGCCGATGCGCTTGGGTGTGTACTGTTTGAAGGGTTCTTCTAGTTGATAAATCTCATCCAACAGCCAGCCGTCGCGAAGGTGGGAATCCAAATCAATGATCGCCATGGTGAGGTCCTTTCTATATCGTTTCGGTACACAACCGACTTATGCCGGGTCGATTCCCCGATGCGTAAAGGCTCTTCCCAGACTGAATTCTGTTATCACCGATGTTTGTATCGTGAATCAAACTCGGACTGGCTAGTACAGTCGGAGATAGCGCTGGCATAGTTTTAGTCGTGCGCTATTGATGATTATTTCTTCCGTCGTATCTCATCGGAGGCTAGTACAGTGGAGATAGCGCGTCAAGCTGACGCCAAGGCCTGTATTGCGAAAGCGGCTTTCCAGGATGATGATCTGCATAGTATAAGGAGGGACAGTTTAAAATAAGCTTATTGGAGGAGCGGAAAAAGCATGGCGCTACGACTAGGCACGTCCGAGTACGGCGGAACTTTCTATACTCAGGGTGCGGCATTCGCGGAGCTTTTCAATCGTGGGCGCTCGGAAGCCGACCGCTGCGTCGTATGCAGACCAGCGAGGCAAGTATTCACAATGCAAACATGCTGGATCGAGGGGAGCTGGAGTTCGGCTTCATGGCATCCAATTGGATCGGGCGGGCCAAGGAAGCAACACCGCCCTTTACGCGCAAGATCGCGCTTCGCATGGTGGCGCCGGCCAATGCCGGGCCGATGTTCTTCGTGAAGCTGGCAAGCTCCCCGATCCGGACCATCGCCGATTTCACGGGCAAGCGCATCGTTATCGGCACCAAAGGCAGCGGTATGGAGCAGCACGTCCATACGATCTTCGGTGTGCTGGGAATCTCGCTTTGATAGTTTTACACCGGTTCACATGGGCTTCGACGAGGGTGCGGATGCGTTGATCGCAGGCGATATCGACGCTCAATTCCAGCCGCCGATTCCGAACCGGGTAGTGACGGATCTGAGCCAGCGGGCAGATGTTCGAGTTGTCCCATACGCACGGGGACAGCTGGAGAAGGTTCTAAGCGAGGTCCCGTTCTATCGCAACGCTGACGATGCAGACAGGCGTTTTTCGAGGGGTCGTGGAAGACGTTGCTCAACCCGCTGTCATAAATGTCCTGGTCACACACGAAAAAATTTCTGAGGATATTGTTCACGACATGGCGAAAGCTATCGTCAGCAATCTCGACACACTGCCTCAGATGAATCTCCTCTTCAAAGGATTGAAGGATCTCTTCGAGCCGCTGCGCTCCAAGGGCGCCGCTGCCTTAGAGTTTGGCGGCGTTCCGCTGCATCCGGGCGCAATTCGCGCGTACAGAGAAGCAGGATGGTTGAAGTAGAATTTGGTTGTTACGCTTCGCGACAAGCAATAGTCAGGTAGCTAAAATGCAAATCAATTCCCGATTCATTTTTCACTCTTTGTAGTAAGACTGCCGTTAGCGTGTCGAGGCAAAGCGGATTAGATAAGGCGAGTGCGGATTATTACTTTGCTGCCTGGATGGCCCAGCTGCCGGATTCGTTGTCCGCGCTCCAGATGCCCCGGATGGCGTCGCGAGCTGACGGTTGAGAACAGCTCACCGATAGAGGTTTCCCGCGCTTGGGGAAAATCCGCTGTCCAACTGCCGGTGAATTCCCGTTTTTGGCCCTCAATCGTGGCCCGCCAGGTGCCACTCCAGCCGGTAGAAAACTTTTGCGCGGACCATGTGCCGCGCGAGACGGTCTTGTCGAGGCCCTCACCCAGCGTCCAGGTTCCTGACGCTTTGTCCGCTGAAGAAGCGGGATCAACCGTCCAACCGCCTTCGAAGATGCGCCCGGTAGCAGTTCGAGCGCTCCAGGTAGAGAGCTTCGGCTGTTCTTTGAAGGCTTGTTTTAGCTGGTCCCCTGCCGAGACATCGATTGCACGTACCCAACCAACCAAACCATGCGGTGTCTTGACCATGTACCATGTCTGTTGTCCCACGGCCTCGGCTAAGGGGAGTGAGAAGCTGACCTTTTTGCAGTGTGGCGATTTTATCCGATTCGGCCTCTTGTTGAGCATACAAAGTGGCGCCATCCTCCCGGACGGTCAGGGCTCGTGTCGCCTCCGCTGCATTGCAAAAAGACGGAAGCGAAAGAACCAACAAGCAAATCAACCCCAAAAACCAACGCGATAAGATGAAGTTGTGTCATAGCCATTCGCATAACCCCCTATTTGGTCAAGCCCGGATCCCCTGTTTTCTATGTAATTTTAAGGGGCCTTCGTGATTCTGTAAACCTTATTCCTCGCTTGATGTTCTTGACGCGTCCCTCATGTCGGGGCTAGATTCGTTGTCGGGTCTTGGTTTCAGAACAAAAACCTAAAGGAGCAAGTGAACCATGGAAAAAGAAGCAAAGATTTTCAAATACACCACGCCTGAGTTTGACGGCGTTAAAAAACGCTGCTGATGTGCAGCAGCGATCTCATGAGAGTGCACGCGCAGGTCGTTAAGAGCGGCGGCGAGAATAATCTTCACACGCACACCGGCGAGGACGCCTTCTGGCTTGTGCTGAGCGGCGCGGTAAAATTTTATGGCGAAGGGGACAAAGTAATAGCCGATCTCAAGAAACACGAGGGCATTTTGATCCCGCGGAATTTCAACTATTGGTTCGAGAGTGCCAGCGATGAGCCGCTGGAAATCTTACGCATCGCTGCCCGGGATCAGAATGCCGAGAACAAACGGGTCAACGTGGCGGCGCTGAAGCCTTGGATGGTGGAGTCGAACCGATTCGGTGCTTAGCAGGCAGATGAAAAAAACGCATCGTTTCGTTGGGTTTCGCCAATGCAAGTAAAAGGGATCTTCGCAGTTTTTGTTATTTTTCTTTCCGGTTGCGTCCGCGCAGGGGCAGGAGAGGAAGCTCGAGCCGTTCGTCTTTGCGTACACGTCAGTTACCGGCAATCGGGCGCCCATCTGGGTAGGAAAAGATGCCGGCATCTTCGAGAAATACGGGCTGGATTTAAAAATCGTTCAGATCGGTGCGGGCGGCGTCATCGTGAGCGCGCTTCTCACCGGAGAGGTGCATCTGATCGCGGACTCCGCGGCAACCGCGGTTTCCGCGGCGGCGCAAGGGGCGCCTGCAGTTGTGGTCTCTACGAACGGAGGGGCACCTTACCTTTGGTCGCAAACCCTCCCATTAAGACGATCCAGGACCTCAGAGGAAAAATCATCGGCAGCAGCCGGATTGGAGCGGGAACCGATTTCATGTTGCGCCGCATGCTCGCCAACAAAGGGCTCATTCCGGGTAAAGACGTCTTTTTGATTCCTACGGGACTCGGCGAGTCAGAGAAGAGAATCCTCATGATGCTTCAAGGCAAGGTTGACGCCACGCTGGCGACCGGGGACAAGGTCTTTCAATTCGTTGAGATCAACGGGCAAAAACTCAGCGTGTTGGGAGACAGCCGCGAGTTCGGCGTACCCCGCGCGGCGGCGGATCTTATCACCACGAGGCCGCAGCTTAAGAATAATCGACAACGGTTCAAAAACTTTTTCATGGCCTATAGCGAAGCGATCTCCGTCGGGCGAAAGAATAAAGAGCTCGTACTCCAAGCCTTTCGCAAATACATGCGGATCGATGACCCGCGGCTATTGGAGGGGACCTACAAGATCCAATTTCTTGACACGATTCCATTGCGGCCCTATCCAAACGAGGAAGCGATTCAAATCCAGATCGACGACCTGGCGACTCCCAGCGCACCGAAGCTCAAGGGAGCCAGGGCGACGGATTTCATCGACGTGTCGATCCTCAAGGAACTGGAGAGCGAGGGTTTTTTGCGCGTCTGGAGAAGCAGTAATCAGGCCGTGAAAGAGGACTGAGTCTCGACACGTTGACACCAGTTGCTTGATTACTCAAACCGAGGTGATGAAGTGCAAAAGCGAATCTTTTCCTGGCTGGGCGGGGAATTTATTGACCTGTCCGGCGAGGCCGAGGCCGGCGGCGTCGGTAGAACAAGAAATCAGCTCACTTTTCCGAAGCTTCGAGCAGGAGCTGAAAACTCATGGCTTGTCACTGGAGAACACTGTCCGGACTCGTCTGTGGGGAAGGGATAGGAAAGCAAGAAACCTCGGCACGGCTGCGCGTTCCAAGATTCTGACCGGTAGCGCCAAAGCTGCTAGTTCGAGCTATGTCTCAATGCATCGTTTCGATTCGGATGCTCAAGTAGCAGTGGATCTTCTTGCCGCGAAGCCGTCGCGTACAGATGCCGAGAGGCAGCCTGTGGAATTCCAACCGCCGAGAAACTATCTCTGTTACCTCCGCTACGATTCGCGTGTTTTTCTATCGGGCTACACCTCCGATAAAGAAACGCTGGACGATCAAGTACCCCAAGTGATTAGCGCGGTGGCCGGTGGGCTAACGGTTGCAGGAACTGGATGGGATAGATTAGTCAAGGTCTCTCTATTTCTGCACCGCAGCCATAAACTTGAGACGCTAAAAACCTGCTTGGCAAAGGACCGGCTTTTCCAGCTAGCTGCCAGATTGAGTTCGGTTTCGTCGACGGGTATGCGGGTGAAAAAAGCCTGCTCGAAGTTGAAGCCACCGCCGCAATGAGCTGAAGCGAGCCACGTCAAGAAATAAAGGGCGGGTCTCTCTGCCGGCCGGTCAACCACTTCTTTCTTTTCTTCAACCGCAAGCATCGCAAAGGTGGGCGCAATTATCGGTCCAATCTAATGGAAGGGTTCTTAGTTGCAGACAATAATTCTCTAAGTTAACGTCGTAGTTCGATCCTGAAGCAGTAACGTCTAATGGCAGAAGCGAGTTTGATCCAAGGACCTCAATATTGAATCAGCCAAGTACGCCGACGAGCCATGTTAGAGGACGCAACTACGAGGAGGTGAGGACCGTCTCGATTGATTCGCGCCATGCTTCTGACGATATTCATTTTAGGCTCGATGGGCAGCGGCGCGGAATTACTCTTGCTAAATCATGTCGAGAGTTTGGTGCAGTGGATTCCGTTACTCCTGATCCTGCTGAGTTTCGTGGCTCTCGGCTGGCACGCTGTCCGGCGCACCCCTGCGAGCACTCGCGCCATTCAAGGTACGATGGTTGCATTCATCGCTGCTGGCCTTGCGGGGTTTTATTTCCACTATCAGGGCAGCGCGGAGTTCAAGTTGGAATCTAATCCATCCTTGGCCGGTTGGCGATTGTTTTGGGAGGCTATTCGCGCCAAAGCACCCCCGGCGCTTGCGCCTGGCGTTATGATACAATTGGGGCTCATTGGATTAGCATACACGTACCGGCACCCCGCGTTGTCGGCTGTGCCAAACACTAAATTGAAAGATGAAGGAGAGTGAAATGAAGCGGACAAGATCTCTGGTGATCCTAACTCTGTCGTCGATTATCCTCGTGCTTGGTCTCTGGGGTGCTACTTCCGCTCAAGTTGGGCGCTCCGAAGGATTAGCCAATCCGGATCTCGCGAGTGAAAAGGAGCTTCTCGCGCTGCCGCATATGAATGCCAAGATCGTTAAAGAAATTATGGAACGGCGGCCGTTTTTGAAGATGGCCGGCTTAAACGAAGTCCTCGCGCCATCCCTCAACAAAGACCAACTGGGGGAGCTCTACGGAAAAATGTTCGTTCAGATCAACCTCAACACAGCGACGGACGAAGAAATCCTGATGATTCCGGGTACCGGCAAGCGGATGCTCCGTGAATTTCTGGAGTACCGGCCCTATAAAACATTAGCCCAGTTTCACAAAGAAATCGGCAAGTATGTCGATAACAAAGAGTTAGCGCGCCTGGAACAATATGTCTTCGTACCGATCAATCTGAATACGGCAAGCGATGAGGATATTCTCAGCATTCCGGGCATGGGTAAGCGCATGCTGCACGAGTTTAAGGAGTACCGCCCCTACGCCAATATCGAGAAGTTTAGAAAAGAAATCGGCAAATATGTCGATAAGAAGGAAGTCGCCCGTCTCGAACGCTATGTGACCGTGAACTGAATCGTTTTCCTCAAAAATAGAAATCATAAGCCATAGAAGCGCCCGCGCATTGTCGCTCAGGATCTTGCGCTTCACCTCCGGCGCCAAGTCCGTTCTCGCTTTGAAAACCTTAATGGCATCGACGTCGCTCGATATGTCGGTATGGCCGTAGTCCGTCCCGATGACGAGGCAGTCTTCTCCGGCCCGCTGCACGATATAGGGCAGGTCATCGGTGTTTTCGCAGGTAACGAACATGCGGTACTCGCGCGCGAAGTTGTCGGGCCATTCGCGTCCCAGAGTTTTGAAACGCTTCTTGGCTTCCAGTATCACCCAGGGCAGCCACTGCGCGCTCGCTTCGATGAACCCCCAACGCAACTTGGAAAATAGCTGCGGAATCTCGCTGAGCACGATGTCGTTGAAGGCGGCTACGGTGGGTACTCTGAACCGGTGCAAGGTAGAGGCGACGCCTACGGGATGGCGATATAAATCGCAGAGCCAGGGATTGCCATTGGCGATGTGTATGGCAATTGCCATGTCGAGGCGGCTTGCCTCCTCGTATATCGGATAAAAATAAGGGTCTACGAGCAAGCGGTTGCCCTCGACGGGGCGCATCAGCACGGCGCAAGCGCCGTTTTCTTTAGCATAGCGGATCTGGTCCAGCGCATCCGATAAACTCAAGGTCGGCGCCATGCAGGACCAGCGCAAACGACCCTTTCCCTGGCGCCAGATGTCCGCCAACCAGCGGTTCCAACTTTTGCATAACGCGACCTCGACGGCCGCGCGATCCGTGGCTGACTCGATAAACATCGTATTGTGCAGCACCTGGACGTCAACTCCGGTGTCATCCATGTGCTGCACGCGCAGATCAACATTACCCAGCTCACGGGATTCCTGGTCGTCGGCGAATTTGCGACCAACCTGCTGGGATCGTTTTTCCAGCTCTTCGGCTGAGAAAGCGGAAAGCGGAACCCGCGGACTTTTCCGTCTATGACCCAGAATTGCAGTTTTACTCCGGCCTCTTCGCGAGTTTCCAGAGGAATGGGACGATACTGTTTCTCGGATGAGTCCATGTAGTCCCAGGTGTGAGCGGACTCGACGACATGGGCGTCAGCGTCGATGACAGGCATCTTATCAGCAGTCGCCATGAGTTCATCCTCCTCCATTGGGTTCTAGAGTCGCGACGGTAGTTGCGACAAGTCTATTTTGTTATCAGTTACTTTTCCACTAGCCCTCTGCGTGATGTCCGTGTTTTTAGGCAAGTCACGTCGTGGAAAGTGCGTGGCACCCGCCGGATGAGGCTTCGTTTAGCCCACTCATTTTGTTGGATATCTTTTCGCCATCTCATTAAAGAAACCCTCTTTCTCCAGTTCCTGCAGCAGGCTCAGATCGACGAACTGCTCCGGCTTGGCGTTCTTCGCTTGCGGCATCTGCGGCGCAAGCTGGTCCAAGAGAAATTGGAGTCCTTTCAATGTCGGGTAAGGTTTCTTCGGAGTCGTTTTTATGTACACCTGGTAAGACTGTTCGAGAACATCGGCATCGTTGGTCCGCATGTATTTAGCGTAGACCTTCTGGGTTGCCGGTTTGTTGTGAAAGCTGAAGTGAATTCCCTCGATGTATCCCTTGAGCGCAGCCTTGACGATATCGCGATTGCTTTTGAGGTAGCCGCGCGTGGTTGCGAAGCCATTTCCCTGGACCTCCACTCCCAGGTCCGGAATGTAGACCAGTTCCGTAAAGCCCATTTTCTTCGCCACCGGAACGGTGGACGAGTTGAAGACCGAGGCATCAATCTTACCGGCTGCCAAAGCTGCAACTCGCTCCGCGTCCGGGCCACCGGGCACGAGGATCACATCCTTACCGGGCTCCAGGTTGAGATGTTTAAGGAGAATCAACGCTGCAAAGTGCGTTGCTGCTCCGTAGCCACTGATGCCCAATCTTTTTCCTTTCAGCTGTTCAGGCCGGGTCGTGCCGGCACGGCCGAAGATAGTCGAGTCATAAAAGCTTTCAACTCCAGCAATCAGCACGAGGTTGAAGCCCGACAGGTTGGCCTGCACGACTTGGCCGATACTCATGAGCGGGGGATCTCCGGCGGCCAACGCTTGGATCGCCAGTTGGCCGCCTCGAAGAAAGACCGGTTCCATATCGAGTCCGTATTTGGCGAACAGTCCTTCGTCTTTAGCAACCCAAATATGGCCCTGCCGAAAGCCGAGGGACGGATAACCCATTCTGACGTTCTTAAATTCTTGGGCAACGGCAAAAGTCGTGGGGGACAGAAGGATCAGTAGAGACAATCAAGCCTCGTTTGAACATAATGCGCTCCTATGACCGACTATCAAAGCGCAATAAAAGTCCGGGTTCAAGCGCAAAGCAAAGAGGGCCCCGAGTCGCTACCGACCTGGGTCCTTGAATCGACTGTGATCAAGGAGTTGAGGTGGTCGGACTTGAATTATGCCAACCCGCGAAGGCTCTGCTCCGGCTAGTTACCGCCGCGGGTAGCGTGCCACTTGGAGTCGCTGCCACCTTTGACGGTTCCTTCCATCGCATTACCATCCACGCGGCCGGTGTATTGGGCACCACCGGCAGTGAAACTGATCTGATCCCCGCGCAGCTTGCCGTTGGTGATGGGTGTGGGAACATTGCCGGACGCTGAGCGTGCCGGAAATCATTTGAAAGGTCTTGCTTAAGCGCGAGCTCTCCCTGCGGTAATTGCCATGTTGCCTCCCACTTTAGCCGGCACAATCCAAAGCAACGCCGTGCAGTACGAGATGCAGTCATCGGTTATCGTGGCAGTTTCGTCAGCCGCCCAGTCTCCCATCGTAAACGTATTCGACACGATACGCGTGCCGGGCTTCATGTCGAGAATCGTTCGGGCGTAGCTTGAGATTGATGTCAGGGAGCAAAAACATCGTGATCACCGTGGCCTGCGAGAAATCGCTGGCGAAGAGGTCAGCCTTCATAAAGGTAGCCTTGTCGCTGACGCCTTCTTTGGCGGCATTGCGCTTCGACAATTCCACCATGTCCGGATTGTATTCAATGCCGAGCGCCTTGGTGCCGTGCTTTGCGGCGGTAATCACTGTGCGGCCATCGCCTGAGCCGAGATCGATCAGGTAATCTTTGGGCGTGACTTTCGCCAGGCCGAGCATTTTGTCCACAAGCGGCTGCGGGTCGGCACCCACACCACATCCTTGCCTTCCTGGCCGACGCGCGGTTCGAATTGCTGTTTGGCGGGCTGTGCCTGGGCGTCAGACATGGCACGCGCCATGAGAGACAGGAATACGCTCAACAGCAAACTGACGCACAGTGTTGTTGCGATGAATTCATGTTGCATTCTCCACTGGTTTAGATTACTCAATTTTAGGAAATTCCGTGCTACGCTTAAAAGAGATCAGAAAAGCGAATTCATTCTGGCCGTCACTTAATCTATCTTTCTACTCTAAGCGCGCAGGAAATTTCCAGTACTTACCTGACGAGCGGGAGCTCCGTACCTGATAAACGGCGCTCGTCGGATACAGCCGGCGATCACTCGGCATAATGCAAAGCCGGTGGGCTCTCATTCCTAGACGATCAACCGGTGCGAATGCGCTATCGATGTCTTGAAATTCTTTGAATCGAGACGGCTACGACTTCTTTCGTTCCTCATCGATCAGCTGCATCGCCTTTGCGCGAAGTTCGCTGTCAGTATTCAAGGTGTTGATAATCTGGCTGTACGTTTCTCGACTCAGCCCTTCCTTAGCGAGTGCTTCGTCAATTTTGACTTTCGCTTCCTTTTGAATCGCTTCAGTCTCCTGATCGCCTTGAGCTTTGTTAAGACGTGGTTCGTAGGTGTCACGTATCTTCTCGAATTCTACGTAGACTCGAGCGAGATGATTTGAGCTGCGTTGGATCGATCTTTGATTGCTGGTTAGGTACCTCCTGTGCAAAGCTAGTCGTCACAAACGGGCTTCAGACTCAATCCGCCGATCAAAATAATCAAAAGAATTGTTCGACAAAATAGTTTTTGCATTTAGATCTCCTTCTTACGCGGACGAACCAATATGTAGGCGCAAGAGTGATGCCAAAAATAGTTTCGTAGATTTAATGAGTTTCAATGAGAAACCGGTTTAGCGGCAGCTCGACTGTATGAATTCTCCTGCATGATTCGTCGCATATTCCCATGCTGAAAGATGTCAGGAGGCTTTTTTCCCCAAGACTTGAGGAGTGTCCAAAATATATTTCACCAGGAACGGCCAGACCTGGGTAGCGTCGGCCTGGATTTCCGCATAGACGCCGTTTTTAGCGGCTTTGCGCCAGGATTCATTTTCAGAGTAGGTGCAACCGGAGAGGTGACCGAAGTGGGGCCGGTCAGGGCAGATCCTAATTCCGTAGGTAAATCGGCGCGGCGGCAGGTTCGTGCCCAGACGCTCATTGATGATCTCGATGAGCGGCGCGACATTTTGGACGTTGTTACGCGGTACGCCGCCGCCGATTGTAAAAATGCCGAAACGCTTGGCCGCTGTCACCAACTCGACAAGCACTCTGCTGTCGCTCTCAAGATCGATCAGAATTGGTCTCTTGCCGCGGCGTTTACGCTTGATGTTGTGGATATAGAGATCGTTGCCCAGCTCCGAGTCCACAAACGCCGGCACAAAGACGGGCACGCCGCAGAGATAGGCGGATTTTAGTATGCCCCGTTCGTTGGGGTAGTTCTCAGCGAGATATTTGCCGATAAGTTTGTTCAGAACCGTCGGGCTGGTCGGGCGGGCGCCATCGAGCTGATGGATGACTTTGCCGATCACTTCTTCGACGGTATCGAGATTGGTTTCGGGCTCAAGCGTGTCCGTAACCCGGTTGAGCTTGCGGCGGGCGAGCGCGGTATCGTCGTAGGCAGGATTGTACTTGTAGTGCTTAAGTCCGATGGAGGACACAAGACCATGCGCCATGAGCGCCCCGGTGGAGGAGATCGCGTTAATCAACCCTGTCTCAATCATATCGCAGATGATCAGGTCCATCTTACCGACCGTCATTGCGCCGGTTATCGTCAGGAAGCGAAGACACTGTTTATCGCGCACCATGGCGTGCAACGCTTCCGCTCCTTTGGCAACTTGCGAAGCAACGCCGCCATAGGGCGCAAGATCAGACATGAGCGAGGCTACGGAAGTTCGCCGCCCGTTGATCCATTCGTCCAGGCTCCGGTAGAGAACCGGCATTATAAAGCGCGGGTCGGCGAACACGGCGTCGGGGAAGTAGCCGTCTCTGATTTGGCCGGGACGCGCCATGTCGAATGGGTTGATAAAGATCGCGCGCGCGGGCTTCCGATAGATCGCTTCGGCATTTCTTTCGGAGAATGCTCCGACGACGATGGCGTTTTCTCCCCGTTGCTTTTGCCGTGCGTATTGAGAAGGAAGCACAATCCGGTCGCACCACTTGCTTTCGACAAATTTGTGCAGCAGACGTCCCAGTGGAGAATTTTCCAATCCGCTGTAGATGAGAACCGGTTTTTTCTTCGCAGCGATCATTGCGTGGATGGTGCGGGCAACCTCGCCGAGCATCCTGGCGCCGAAGGCGCAGTATCTCATCCCGTCCACGATGTCGCCGACGGTGGCGCACTTTCGTAGATCCAGTGATTTGAGTTCTTCGAAGTTCAATTTTTCAGAAGCCTTTCGCTCTTTCACGGCTCAATAATTTTGTGCTTCGTAGCACGGTGAGCATATCCAGTCAAATTCCGACCAGTGCAATTCGCGACTATAAAATTTTCAGAATGGCGGCCGGGTGAACTGTGCTGTCACAAACGAGGACTGAAGCAGGTAGCCCGAATGGCAACGGCAGCGATTTTTCGCCCCTTCTATATCCGGTTGATGACAGGAGAGCCCCGGCTTATCCTTTTTGATCGCTAAATCTTTTTCTTTCATTAGACGACGGATAGGGCTGGCCCGCGCGATCGAGTCTTAACACTTTGTAACCCGTTGGCGCGGTGCCTTCCATGGTCAGTCGATAGTAGAAGTGCTCCCTGAATTCTCTCCGGTCAGGAAAACGTAAATCGCTTTCTCACCGGGCATCGGCTCATATTCAATTGCTGTGACGGTTTTCGGAAAGGCTTTCGGATGCAATTTTGAGAGAACGGCTTTGAATTGCTCCTGAGAAACATAGCGCTTTGTCCCATCAGCGAGTAACGCGTAACCGTTTTCGACATCCTGCTTCACAAATGCGACTCGCGCGAATTCTTCGGCTTTCTTTCCAGCTGAAGATTCATCATGGTTGATTTTTTCCATACAGCTCATTATCTCTACGGCGAACAGTAATAAGCAGAAATAGTATCCCACTGGACTTCCTTTGCCGGTTGAAACTCGTATCACAGACATTAGCGCCAGGCCTCCGCGAATCGCTACGAAATGCAAGGTTACGTAATACAGAAAAGCGTGAGCCGTCAAGGGTTGATGGAACCGTTGACCTCCGATTCACAAAAGGCGGGGAATAAACTGCGCGCGCACGGCGAATCATCGACAAGCTTTCGTCAAGAAACTCTACCCCGGAGACATCATCGATGGCTCTACCAGGGCGTCGGAGTCTTCACTGAAAGCGGGTCACCGGTTCGGCACAAAAATTGTGCCTTTGTGATCATTCTTTGGCTAGCCAGGGCTAGCCATTCGCTCGACCAGCGGTTGGGGCAGCTATTTTCACCCGGATTTCTTGGAGGGAGTCCAGGCATGGAACTTGCTCCGAAGCAATTTTAATACGAGGCCAACAGGTGCGAAGTTTCTTTCGGATAGCTTTTGTTCTTGCTCCGGTGTTTCTGGATGTCCAACCGACCTTCCTCAAGGGTGGCGGATACCCTGTACAGAGAGCATGTCGAATATGAAGATGGTAAGATCTCCGTTGATTTCGATCAAATCCCGTTAGGAGTCGCGCTCAATGCAATACAAATCAAGACCGGTTTGCAGATTACGGTTCCTCCGGCAACAGAGAGTAAATTACTGAACCTGCGGCTGAGCCGGCTGCCGCTGGAGCCTGCTGTCCGCTCGCTGATTGCTTCCATTGGATTCAGGAACTTCGCTTTAGTATACGATGAAGAGGGTTATCCCAAACGTGCCGTTGTCCTAGACGCGCGACCGGAAGCTCGTGCAACCCCGCCCTGGCTTCGGGTACTGACTCCGGCGCGGAGCCCGTTCGTCGAACCCCTGAGGGCGCAGGAACGAGCTCAGCTCCAAAAGGAACTGGAGCGTTGGGCTGAGCTCAAACAGGAAGATCGTAGCCGAATCGAGGAGCGGCTGAAAACCCTGCCGCCCTCTGAGGATCGCGAGCAACTAGTCAAAGAATACGGGCGACAGCTATTAGGAATCAAAAATTGACCGGCCTTAACCGATAGCTCACCGACCGTGGGTTTGTCGGCGAATTGGCGAACTGCTCAACGTTTATCACCATCCAAGGATCTTATCCCGCGGCATTCAAGGATTTTGCGGCCTTCAGGACAACCAAAGATACTTGTTCGATGATTTCATCGGGCTGATAGGGCTTCATAAGTAAGGCGCTCAGCTCTCCATTGGTCCATGGCGGATTCCATATCATGTGAAATGTACCCTGAAGCCAAAATAGGTTTCAGCGTGGGATCCGCTTTTCGCATTTTCTTCAGAGCTTCCCAGCCGTTTAATTTGGGGAGTCCGAGATCGAGAACCACCACGGATATTTCATCCTTGTGCCGCAGAAAAGTTTCCACTGCTTCCGACGCCATCGGTGGCCACCAAGACTCGGTAACCTGCCTTTTCCAGAGTCCTGCGCATCAACTCCAGCTGCCTGATCTCGTCCTCGACAAATAAAACTACGTGGCCTTGTACCGCGATGCTTCCGAGCTCTTGCCGGCGACGCGGCCGATCCAGTCCGACAAGGTTGGTTTGATTGTCGGCAAGCGGCAAATAGATGCGAAATGTGGTGCCGTACCCTGGCTCGCTGATCACGTCGATGAAACCTGCGTGGTTCGTCACGATCCCATAGACCACGGAAAGCCCGGAGTCCGGTGCCTTGACCTTGTTCCTTAGTGGTAAAGAATGGCTCGAAGATACGACTTCTTGTAGCCTCGTCCATTCCTAATCCCGCATCCTTCACGGTAATGTACGCGTAGGTTTTTCTTTCACGTTCTGAAAGTGTGCCCGAAGCTCGGCTCCGGCTATCGTTCCAGTCTTCAGAAGCAACTCCCCGCCCGCCGGCATGGCATCTCGCGCATTAACACAGATATTAAGCAGTACCTGATTGATCTGGTTTGGATCAGCCAGTACCGACGCCAGGCCAGGGTCTAAATTCAAATTAATATTGATCGTCCTGGGCAGGGTTCCACTCAAAAGCGCTTTGAGTTTTTGTAGTGCGTCGTTGAGATCGACTTGCTCAAACCGGACGGCGCTCTCTTTGGCGACCGCGAGTAGCTGCCGGACGGTCGAGGCTCCACGTTCGATGGCTTCGTCAATCACGTTTACGATCTTCCGTCAACTCTGCATTGCCTGGACCGTGGTCGCGCAGAAGCGAGGCATATCCTTTGATGATATTGAGAATATTGTTGAAATCATGGGCGATGCCGCCTGCCAATACTCCGATGCTTTCCATCTTTGCGCTTGGCGCAGCTGTTGTTCCAGTCTTTTTTCCTCATCCCTTTCTTTCGACAGCGCGGCGTTTGCCAGCTGCAGTTCTGCCGTGCGGTGCTGCACTCTTTTCTCGAGCTCCTCGTTCGCTCGCGCCAATTCATCCTTCGCTTGCTGCAAGGCCTCCTCCGCTTCTTTGCGGTCGGTTATATTCAGGAAAATGCCGATGCAACCGCGGACCTTGCCTTCTTCTTCTCGCAGCGGGGTGGCGCGGCACAGCTCATGAATAATCGTTCCGTCGCTCCGCAGGATTTCCAACTCCTCGTCCAAAATGTCAATCCCTTCGCGGCAGGCGCGTTGCATCGGCAGGTCGTTTGCAGCGACTTGCTGACCGTTGCGCAACATCCGAAAGGGAAGCTTGTCACTGGCCGAGCTGCTCTTGGATACGTTCTCCTCTATATTTGTCCCGAGCATGCGCGTGAATTCCGGGTTGCACCAGATGTGTTCGCATTCCGCATCCGTGGCTACGGCAATGCCAATTGGAGCCGTATCGATCAGTTTGCGAAACTCCTGGTTGACGATTTCCAGCGCGCGAGTTCGTTGACGCAACATCTCTTCCGTCTGCTTGCGGTCGGTAATGTCGCTGATTGCCGAGACCCAACCTCGTAACGTTGCCGGAGGCATCTTTTTCCGGTACATAGGCGGCATGCATAAAGCGGCGGCCGATTCGTTCATACGGAATCTCGGTTTCATATTCGACGGGTTCCCCATTGAGAGCCGTCTGGATATGCGGGCGAATGATTTCACTGGCATCCTTGCCAAGGATCTCGGTAATCGATTTGCCGACAATCTGTTCCGGTACGAGACCCAGGCGCTCCGCATACATTCGGTTCACGAATCGGAAGCGCTCGTCGCGGCTGCATTGCGAAAGCATCACGGGCGCAGTGTCTGTGATGAGACGAACCTGGGTTTCCTTGGCGCGCAGGGTTTCTTCGGCGCGCCTGCGCTCGGTGATATCCATGCAAACGCCGGCTAATTTTTCAGCTGGCCGGCGGCACCAAGTAAATGTGTCCGAATGCCTCGACCCAGCGCAAGATACCGTCTGGGCGCTTGATGCGATAGGTGACATGATAATCACCGCGCGTCGCGAGTGTTTTTTCGATTTGAGCCAAGACCAATTCCAGATCTTCGGCGTCGATGTCACGCTTGAAGTCCTCAAAGCTGCCGCCAAAAGATCCCGGTGTTAGACCGTGGATAGCTTCGAGACTGGAAGACCAGCTGACCTGGTTGGTGGAAAGATTCCATTCCCAAGCCCCCATTTGCCCCGCCACCAGGGGCCACCTGCAGCCGGCGTTCACTCTCCCGCAAGGCATCTTCCGCCCGCTTGCGCTCCATAAATTGTCCAAGCTGAGAACCGATATTCCCGGCCATTTCCAAGAAATCCTTATCCGGCTCTTCAATCTCACGACTGAAACATTCCATGACCCCGACGACTTCATCGCCGAGCTTGATAGGAAAGCCGATGCCGGTGTGCAAGCCCTCTTTAGTTGCCGCGGGCGCTCGTGGAAAATTACCGTCATTGGTTACGTCGGTAATCCACGCAGGCTCGCCACTGCTCCAGACTCGCCCCGGCAGACCTACGCCGAGAGGAAACTTGCTCTGGCGGGTCATCGCCTCAAACTCGCCTACTTTAATGGAGGGAAGACACCAAAAGTCGATGCAGGTCAGTTGGTTGGAAGATCGATCCACTTTCCATATCGAGCCCAGCTCCCACTCTGCCGTTTCACACATGACTTGGATAATTTTGGGCGCGGCATCTGTCATGCTGGGAGATTCAGCCAGGACCCGACTCACTGCATCTTTGATACGGAGCCTTTGCTCTAAGCGCCTGCGCTCGGACACCACGCTCGCCATTACCAAGGTCGTTACGGTGAGGGTCGCCATGAACAGCTGTAGAAAAAAGGGATTCATTCGGCCTAGCAGCCACAAATGGACCCAGGCCTTGTAATGTGCCCCAAATGGCGATCCCCGACATTAAAAAGTCGAAGTGATGGCTCCCCGTCTGCCAAATCGCAACGCTCCCCATAGAAGCGGCGCGAGCGCGAAATACTCCAACCCGGAGGAATGGTGTTCAGAAACAGAAGCCAGCCGACGAAAACGAGCGTTAGCAGCAAGCCCCCTGCCTCTAGAATCTGCATCGCTTTTATGGACAAAAACGGTTGCGTCAACCAAAGCAGCAGCAGGGAGGCAACGATTAGATCGCCGACCATGTCCCCCAGCCACCAGTGCAGCCAAATCGTTGAAAACTCGTCCCATTCGGCGAAGCCTCCAAGACTCAAACTGGTTACACCAATGGTAGCGGCGACGGCTGTGCTCAGAATCCCGGCCAATAGGATGAATCTGAGGCAGGCTCTTTGTTTGTTCGAAGGCGTTCGCGCCGTTAGCGAACCGGGAAACCAACGCCGCTCCCAAGAGCGCTTCAAGCGTATTGCCGGCCGCGATGCTCAGCGCTGTGGCCAACGATCCTGGGGCATTGATGTTTACCAGGAGGGCGCCGAGAAATATTCCCGGCCAGAGCCGATATCCCCACAGTAGAATTGCCGCCAATGCAATTCCGCTCGGCGGCCAGACTGCAGAAGCGCTAGGATGAACGCGCGCCAATGACAAGCCGAAGCTGCCGGCGCAAAAATACAAAACGGCGAGGACTACAATGAATGCCGCGGTTTGAAAATATCGCGTCATTTTGTCGACTATGCGCCGGTTTCTCAGCCAATCGCCGCATGACATATCACGCTTTTTATGCGATTTGCGCATTGTTAACAAGGAAAAAGGAAGCATGTCAAACAAAGTAATAGAAAGCCAAAGCAGTGGCGCTCGAAACTAAAGAGACTCCAGTTGACTCAGGAGTACGCAGGACTTTCAAGAATCGCCCAAGCCAAACGATTTGGCAAAAAGATGGTGGACGAGTCGCAATTGAGCGGCCTCGCAGCAAGCTGACGGGGTATTAGAAGATAGACGACATTTCCGAAGGCGTCGCCTGGATGCTTTAATCTGAGGTCCAGTTCCGGTCTCATCTGGATTCCGATAGAACATTCAGGAATGACGGCTTTAAGAGGTTGAGAATAGCCGTTAGCAGCAAGCTGCTGGGAATCAAACCGGCAGTGATTGAACGGCCTTGCGAAGAACAGTGCCGTTCAACGGCAAGCCCGTTCCAAGTAAATTTAGTTAGTAAACGCAAATAATGCAAAAATGAGCGTTTTACCTCTGTTTACAATTCATTCACGCACCCGACGGCGTGGTAATGGTTTATCGCTCTTAGCAAAATCAGCTCTGGCCTCTCCGGTTGAGGATACGTCCTCGGCGCCGGTTTCCTGTAAAATAGTTTTGGCTCTGTGAGTCCAGTTCGAGTCGTCGCAATGTACCGAGACCAGAATCCCGCCTTTCTTAATTCTGCCTTCGTATCGCTTTGCCTCGTATTCAGGAATGCCGAAGCCGATCAAGCTTCCGGTAATTCCACCAACAACGCCCCCAGCGCCGACACCGGCGAGGGCTGCGAGGATAGGACCGGCTGCGATAAAAGGACCGATACCGGGGACAGCAATAGCGCCTATTCCTGCTAGCCACCCCAAAACACCGCCGATAACCGCGCCCGTGCTGGCGCCTGCTGAAGCCCCTTCGGGAGCTTTGGTCGCTTTTTCATGGCCAAAATCTTTTGTCCCTTCGTTGTCAGGATAAAGGATCGAAACATCCTCAGGTCGAAAATTCGCTTCGCGAAGCGCTACGAGTCCTTCTTCTAAAGCTACTTTGTTGGGATAAATTCCAAACGCAGCCGTGTTTTTACCAGCCATATTAATTACCTCCTCCGAATTAACTCTTACCAGAAGTGGAGCAAGCGATATGCCAGGTAAAAAACTATTTAATTTTTCAAACCGCATAGCATCGCGTTGGGATTTTCCCTACAAACATGCACCCTTCGATGAACGGCTTTTAAATACAGGAGTCAGCCAAATTTCAATTCATCGTAAATCTCGCTGCTGTGAACCCGAAGCTCGTCGCCGCGATAGAAAATTTTCAAGCACAGACGCGTATGAGTCTCTCATCAATTTCCTCCGACTGGGTCCGGCCAAAACTCACATGAAGCTTGCTCCGGACGCGGAATGTTTGTATTCCTCTTGAAACTCGACGCGCTGGCGCTATTCTACGAAACCAATGGCTGAACACGACTATTACCAAACTCTGGGCGTTGAGCGGAGCGCCTCGCAGGACGATATTCGCAAGGCGTACCGCAAACTCGCGCGGAAGTATCATCCCGATATCAATCCAGGAAATAAGGAGGCCGAGAATAAGTTCAAAGAACTCTCGGTCGCCTATGATGTCTTGAGCGATTCGGATAAACGAAAGCTTTACGACGAATTCGGTGAAGCAGGGCTGGCAGCCGGCTTTGACGCCGAGAAAGCCCGGAGCTATCGGCAGTGGCAGCCGCCGCCCGGCGCGGGCGGCGCCTACGAGTACAACGTGGACGATCTCGGAGACATCTTCGGTGACCTCGGTGGTGTGTTTGGCGGCAACCGGAGAACACGGTCCGGCCCGGCGCGAGGTGAAGATATCGAGGCGGCGATGGATATCGATTTCCTTGACGCAGTGCGCGGTTTTCAGACATCACTAAACTTGCAGCGGCGTGTCGAGTGCGAAACCTGTCACGGCAATGGAACTAAACCGGGAAGCACCCCCACACCATGCCCCGAGTGTGGAGGCACCGGCAGCAAGCCGGTAGTCCAAGGACCGCTTCAGTTTCGCGTCACCTGTCCGCGATGTCAGGGAAGCGGACAACTACCCGGAGATCCATGCACCGCGTGCGGTGGAACCGGACGGATCCTGCGGGCAGAAACGATTCGAGTCAATATCCCGCCGGGCGCCGAGGCTGGAAAGCGGATTCGTCTGCGCGGCAAAGGCGAGGCGGGTGTGCGAGGAGGACCAGCCGGCGATCTTTACATAGTGCCGCGAATCCGGCCGCATCCCATATTGACGCGATCGGGCAGAGACTTGTCTATGGAGTTGCCCATCACGGTCGGAGAGGCTGTCCGGGGCGCCAGTATAGAGGTGCCTACGCCGGTGGGCGTCGTAAAAGTAAAGATTCCAGCAGGAGCCCAGAGCGGCCAGCGCCTGCGTATTAAAGGCAAAGGAGTTCCCGCGCACGGCAGAGAGCCGGCGGGAGACTTATATTTGCATCTGATGGTACGGGTGCCGAAGGATGAAATTGCCCAAGATGTTATCGAGAAAATCGATCGGGCTTACGGCGAAAACGTGCGTAAAGACCTGCGCTTGTAAATGAGCCGAGCCATGACACGTAAATATCTTCGAGTTTCAGAAGTCATCAAGATTTGCAACGTTCCTGGCGAATTTATCGAAACCCTGGAGCGGGAGCACATCGTCGAGCCTATCATGCGGCGTAAGCTAAAAGTTTATTCCCTCGACCAGGTCGATCGTGTTCGGGTGGCTCATCTCCTGATCGAAGAGATGGGAGTGAACCTGAGGGAGCCGAGGTCGCTCTTCACATGCGCGAGCAGATGATCGCCATGCAGCGTCAGTTTAACGAATTGTTGCATCTGTTGGGGCACCAATTGAAGAAATAGAAGAAGAAATACTATGGTCGGCGCGCGGTTCAAGGCGTCTTTACTCCGCACAAAGTCAAAAATAAACGGAAGGCGGGCATTTACCGCCTTCCGCGCCGGCTAACGTATTGCCGTTAGCCGGCGTTTACAGTGGCCGTTTCTCCAACTCAGCTAGAGAAGCGTACTGTAATTGTGAACGCAACGTCTGACGCTTCAGCTAATTACGCGTTCCTGCTGGCGGAAGACTCTGATCGTCGCCAGGTTTCTTCATATTAGGGTCGGACCGCGATCCACTTTGTCCCGATGTTCCATCCGTAGAACGGTCCTGTTGCGATTTTGAGCTGATTCTCACGCCCAAGCGGTCGGCGGTTTTTTGATCGACCATACCAGTCACTGAAAAGCCATTATCTTTTTGGAACGCCCGAATAGCCGCCCGCGCCTCATCGTCCGCCACTCCGTCGATTTTACCAGGCTTATATCCCTTTGCTTGCAAGGCCTCCTCGACCGCTCTCATATCATTCTTTGACAATTCAGGAGTGCCGAACTGATTAACTCCTGGACACGTCTTGATCGCGGCCAGGTCGAGTTTGAGTTGGGATCCGATTGTCGTCCTTCCCCGGGAGCCTCCTGGGACCAGAGCGGACTCGATGCTAAATCCGACCGCCCCACTTAATATAATTGCTCTGACTACTGGTTTTTTGTCTTTCATTTGTTCTCCTTTCTAGAAAAAATTTTAAGGTCAGTTGCGTTCTCATTAGAACATAATCGCAAGTGCCATGCCAGCTTTTTCTCGTGAAAAACGAATACAAAAAGCAGTTAATTCATCTAAGAACGAAGTAAGGAGAATTCCTTCACTCATTGTTTTTTGTCTGACATTTGTATGTCGCGACAAACAAATCGCATCGGCTGCAAGAGCAGTTGAGTCTTTGAAACTACGTCGGAACCCCGTCATTGGTTCGCAGATATTGTCTCTTCCGTCATCGTCAGCTTTCGAGGCGAATCCATGAGGATAGGCTCGACGGAGGAAGAATCATGAACATTCATCTCGAGGCTTCTGACCGATGTGGCTACCGTCGTTTATTCTCATGAAGCGATGTCGACGAATGCTTCGTGATTAAAGAAGATAGTTGCTTTTTGTCCGGCCTGAACTAATGAGGCCTATCATGTAAGGAGGACCACTCACATGGCTGAAACGAACATTGCGGAAACGGTTGTGGAGTATCTCAGCTCGCAGAACGTCCGGCATATCTTCGGTGTCCTCGCCCATACTTCTTTCGCACTGGGCGATGCCATAGCGAAGCGGCCGCACCTTAGGTTTATCAATTCGCAGCACGAGGGAGGCGCGGGAAACATGGCCCTGGGCTACGCGCGCGGCTAAGAAGCCGGCGGTCTGCCTGGTTTCCGCGGGTGGCGGTGCCACCAACATCGTCACGGCGGTTGCACAAGCTTATAAAGAAGCTGTGCCGCTGTTCGTTATCTCCTCGGACATCAACACGGCTTCTTCAAGCAAAGGCGCCTGGTCTTCCTGGCATGGCATGGAACACGTCAGGCTGTTCGAGCCGATCACCAAGCAGAGTTTGAAGCTTGGGAGAGTGGAAGAGATCGGCTCCGTCTTGGATTCGCTTTTTCACTTAACCACGCGAGGACGGCAAGGTCCCGTGTTTCTCATTATTCCGGCTGATCTGCAGGCGGCATCCCTTCCCGAGCCGCTGACATTTTCCCCGACGGCGGATCCCGCCGCTCCTTCCATCGATTCTCGCTCAGCCGAAATGGCCGTCGATCTGCTGCTGAAGGCAACTGCGCCTGTCGTTCTTGTGGGCACGGGTGTCGATTGGTCCGGTGCGCAAAAGAAGTTCAAGAGTTGGCGGAACTATTGTCGCTGCCGGTAGCCACGAGTTATACCGCCAAAGGTGTTTTCCCCGAAAATCATCCGTTGGCGCTTGGCTGTCTTGGCGTCGGTGGGAGACCCTATGCAAAGGAGTTCTTCCTCAAGTCCGATCTGATTTTGGCTCTGGGGACGACTTTCAGCGAAGGGACGACGATGGGTTTCGGCCATCGAACGATTCCCGATCAGACGAAAATCATCCAGATCGATATCGATCCCGACGAACTTGGACGGAATTATCCGACGCAATTGTCGGTGCAAGCGGATGTGAAAGCGGCGCTGCGCGCGATCATGGACGGCATCAAAAGTAAAAAGCCGAGCACACCGGTTGCCAGTGGCGAAGGAAGAGCTCTGAGAAATAGAGCAGGCGAAGCAGGCCTGGCGGAGCGATCTGGATAAAAAACTGCGAACGGAAGCCTAACCTACGACGCGGTGCTGAAAACTCTCAATGAGCTTTTGACGGGAACAGAGATATTGGTGACCTCCGGCATGACCGGCGACCTGCTACGCAATATTGATGCAGCGACGCCGATCATTCACGCCGGTGAATTCCGTGCCATCGGCACCGCGTTTGCGACTTCCCTTGGTGTCAAGCTCGCCCTTCCTGGTGCGCGGGTCGTCTGCGTCAGCGGTGACGGTTCATTCATGATGGAACAGCAAGAGCTTGCGACGGCCCGCTTGCATAATATTCCAGTGCTGGCCATCGTCCTGCGCAACAACGCGTACGGCGGGATGAAGCGCGATCAACTCCATCATTACGGCGGGCGGGTGATCGGCACCGAGCTTTTCGTGCCGGACCTCGCGCGCATGGCCGAGCTGTTCGGCGCTAAAGGCTACACGATCACTCGACCGGAGGAGGTGAAGCCGGTTCTGCAGAAATCCCTTGAGTCCGATGATTTCGTCGTAGTCGATGTAAAGGTGGATAAATGAAACCAACGCCGGGTCAAGTCACCGGTCAACTCGCAACAGATAGGGTCGCTATTTTTAGAGCAGCACGTGCGCAAAATTAACACCTGCATTCCGAAAGGGAGACAGGAAAGGAGTCACGCCATGGTAACCTTCAATATGAAGAAGCTAATGGTCACGATGTTTGCAGCTCTTAACCTGCTGTTCGTTGCATGCCTCGTTGTAGAAGACTTGCAGGCGGCCGAAGTAAAGCAGGCAGGGCCGAAGCGCCACAAGCTTGCCCGCCACGTTGGAAACAACTCAGTGGGGATGGCTTGATCCTAAGGAACCTCCCAAGCTCACGGTGGACTCAGGGGATATCGTCTCGATTGAGACTATGATGCATTCCCATAACAAGATCCAGCCTGGCACGACGATGGATGAGATCGTCGCCTTGAGGAAGGCCAATCCCGGTGGGGGGCCTCATTCTGTAACGGGTCCCATCTATGTCAACGGTGCCGAACCTGGAGATGTCATGGAGATTCGCATTCTAAGAATCGTCCCTAAACCATTTGGGGTTAACTTTAACCTGCCGGGCAAAGAGTTCCCGACCATCGGTGCCCTGGCTCCCGAATTTCCCGAAGGTTTTGTCAAATACTTCAATTTTGATTCGAAGAACCGTCAAGCCGAATTTAAACCCGGAGTCATGATCGATCTGCAACCGTTTCCCGGCACACTCGCGGTCGGCATCGATCCCGACGACCCTGCACCGCGTAAAGGTGGAGCAAAAGATTCCATGGCACCGGTCTCCACTCTTCGACCTTGGAAGAACGGATCCAATATGGATCTGAACGAACTCCAGGAAGGAAGCACCATCTACATTCCGATCTTTCTGAAGGGCGGACTCGTATGGACGGGAGACTCGCACTGCCGACAGGGAAACGGTGAGGTCAACCTCACCGCTCTCGAGTGTTCGTTCCGAGAGATTGCGCTCCAGTTGATCGTGCGCAAAGACATGAAACTCGAATGGCCGCGAGCCGAAACCAAAACTCATTGGATCCTGATGGGGTTCGATGAGGACCTGAATAAAGCGATGGTCAATGCGGTGCGCGAGACGGTCGACTTCCTGGAAAATCAAAAAATGGTGCCCTTGGATCGGTACGAGGCGTACTCGATCACTTCTATGACCGCTGACTGCCGGGTGACCCAGGTAGTCGATGTCCGCAAAGGAGTTCACTGCATGGTCCCAAAGTCTATTTTTGCAAAAAGAAGTAGCGGGGTGCTTTGGGCGCTTGGATTCTTCGCTGCTGTGGCCTGCCGCCGCTTGGGGTGCGGAGGCTCTTCCTGTGGTCGCCACCTCTACGGACCTCAAGTCCCTGGTTGAAGTTGTGGGCGGGGAAGGGTTCGGGTAGAGAGTCTGGCCTCTCCGCTCCAGGATCCACACGCTGTGGAGGTGAAGCCAGGCCAACTAGCCAAGCTTAAAGCTGCCGCCCTGCTCGTGAGGATCGGCTTGGACCATGAGCCTTGGCTTCGGCCGCGCGCTTCGCACGGTGGGCGACTCGCGCTTCACCCGTGAGAGCCCGCACTATCTCGATACCTCTACGGGAATTCAACTGCTCCAGGCAGAGACTCCGAGAGTGAGGGCCGATAAGGGGCTCACCTTCACGGTTTCGGCAATACCCATTACTGGCTTGACCCGGAAAACGGCCGGCCCTATCACTGCAACGATCCTGGCAGCCTTGCTCCGACTGGCTCCTGCCGACCGTCCCTACTTTGAGGCCAACAGAAAACGATTCCTCGATCAATTGGACGTCCGGCTAAAAATCTGGTTACAGACCATGGCTCCATACAAGGGAACGCGAGTGGTTGCGGTTCATGAAACCTGGCCCTATTTCGCTCAACGCTTCGGTCTGACAATTGTCGCTGTCGTCGAGCCGAATCCCGGAGTTCCACCATCACCATCCTATCTTGCTAGCCTCATTCAGAAGATGCGAGATTCAGGTATCAAGTTACTGATCGCCGACCCTTACTCGAATGCCTCTACGGTAAGCCGAGTGGCAACGCAAAGCGGCGCCACCGCCGTTACACTGATTCCCTCGGTGGGAGGAGATCCTGGGGCCTCGGATTATCTCAGCCTCTTCGACTTCAACACCAAGCGACTTTCACAGGCCGCACGGCCCGCACAGTGAGGCGCAACGGGGTGTTGGAGGATAGATAGTTCAAGCGGTTCAAACCGTTCAAGACGTTCAAACCTAGAGCGGATCTCTGCTATGTAATTTTATTGACGGCGTTGAACTGCTGGAACTGCTGGAACAATAATTTTTGATTACTCCATCACTCCAATGCTTCAGTCTCAAGAGAAAATAAGAAGACGCTTGTGATTGAATTTCTCTGGCTGCCGTTTTTGGCCTGTTTGGTTCTTACAGGTATCCACGTCTACTTGGGCCTCCATGTCCTCGCCCGCGGCATCATCTTTGTTGACTTGGCCTTGGCGCAGGTAGCCGCTTTGGGAATCACAGTTGCGCTACTGGCTGGGCACCCGATCCAAAGCGCGGCCGCCTACTGGTATGCTCTGGCGTTCACCTTCGGTGGAAGTCTCCTCTTCGCTATAAGTCGAACCCATCGAGCCCCTATCCCTCAAGAGGCGATCATCGGAATCGTCTATGCGGTGTCGGCAGCGGTGGCTGTCCTGGTGGTGGATCGGGCGCCGCAAGGGAGCGAGCATATCAAACAGCTTCTGGTGGGGAGCATCCTTACCGTAACGCTGAAGGAAGTTGGGACCCTGGCGCTTCTATATGGGATTGTAGGCGCAGTCCACTGGGGGTCCGCCGACCGCTGCTGGAGATTTCTTTCGATCCTCCGGCAGCCCTGAGTAAACGGGCGTTGGATAGGTTGGTGGGACTTCCTCTTCTACGCTTCCTTCGGCCTGGTCGTTACCAGCTCGGTGCAAATCGCGGGAGTGCTAATGGTTTTTCCTACTTGATTGTCCCGGCGGCCATCGCTGCCCTTCTCGCTCGATCCGTAACCACAAAATTGGCTATCGGCTGGGGATTGGGTTTCGTTGTCAGCGTTCTCGGTCTTGTTGCCTCTGCTATCATGGGATCTTCCCACTGGCGCCACTGTGGTGACAACCTTCGGTGTCTTCATGGCGGCCGTCGCTGCCTGGCTCGGTCTCCAGAGCCTCATCCGAGGGACTAGAGCCAAGGGCTGATCGCCCTTAACGGTGTCGGCATTGCTACCTTTGCCGCGATGGGGCTGGCTGGCCTCCTTCTACTTATGTTCCCCAGATGGATCACCACTGGCTTACCTGGCTCGAAAAAGCGGCGCCCTCGGTCCAGCTTACCTTCCTCACCTCCGATGAGCGCGAGACCTATCACGACAGCCAGAGGCGGTTCAGCGGGGACTGAGGGAAATCCAGAGTCTCCGCACCATGCAGCAGGAGGTACAGTGGGGGGACACGAGAGATGTCCGAAGAGAAGCAGGAGCGCCTCAGACAATACCTTGCGAGCCGGAGCGAAATCACCGCAGGCGATCAGATGGTGCTCAACCATCTTCGAAGCGAGGCTAGAAAACGCCAACGCTTTTGGTTGGGCATCCCACTCTTAGGAATCGGAACCTTCGGCGCTTAGCACTTTGGCCCGGCTTCGGAGCAAAACAAAATAGCCAGAAAAGGATTTTTAAGACGTTGTACGTAGGAAGTTTCTTTACTGTGTGCGTTGCGGAAGGAAGAGAAAAATAAGTCGGTAGTCAGGCTTGATGCGTGTGGCTATTTGAATTCACTTAACGCTTTCCGTGCGAAGCTAAAGTCAGCGACTTCTGAGATCGAGACCTCCCGCGACACCTTTAGCGCCTCTTTCGAATTGGCAATAAACTCCTGCATCGCGTCATCCGAAATAAGGCCAGTGTCCGAATACAATTTGACGATCTCTTCATGGATCAGTCCGGCGACCACGGGATCGTTGACGCCCGATTCCTTCGCCAGCAATTTCATGAACTCGCTCTTGTTCTCCTTTAAAAAACGGTTGGCCATGAGCGCTGCTTTTACGGCCCGGAGAGCCAGATCCGGTTCACTGCGGATTTTTGCACCGTGGTAACGAGACCGCCTTGAGGGGTTTTGATAAATTCTCGCAGGTGAACGAGTTCCCTAAATCCCAATTTGACGGCCATTTTGTTGTAGGGCATCGTCATAATCGTGCCATCAATTTGTCCGGCTTGGAGTGCACTTAATCTCAAGGGATGGTTGCCGAATAAGGCTCGCAGTTTGACATCCACCTCAGGCACCAAACCATACTTTTAAGCAATAGCCGGGCGCCTACGTCGGTAAATTCCCTACACCGGAGGTTGCTAATGTTCTGCCTTTAAGATCTTCAATACGGCGAATATCGGGTCGCACGACGAGCGAGAAATCCTGGCCGACGGTCAAACGCCATGATGATGCGAAGAGGAAGACCGCTCACACTAGCCCGCGCTGCGGATGCGAGCGACCGTCGAATAATCCAGATCTCCAGCCATCAAAGTCTGAAGGGAGATGCTTGGCCGCATGACAATCAATTCCGCCTCCAATCCCTGGGTGCGGAAAGAACCCATAGCGCTGGGCAGCCATCAAACCGAGATTGGGGACTCCCCGATTCGGCATGCCTATGCGAATCGACTTGAGCGGCGTACGTTCCTGACTCAACGCCGGATGAGAAAGACCGGCGAGAAGAAGTATCAGGATGCTGCCGACCCAACTGTTCTTGCTCTTGACCTTCAGACAAGGCTTCAATCACGCCTTTTGATCCATGGCCACAACATCCTAACCGAGGAAACGAGTCCGCGTCAAGATGAATAGTCGCGCGATCCATTTCCCTCTTTTTGTTACGTTGACTCAGCTCAATGCCGAGTGCTAATTTCCCGCCCAGTGGAAGGAGGAGAAAACATGGATTCACAAATTCGGTACCTTGCCATTGTGAGCGAACAGCCAGACACTTTGGCGCATTTTTACTCCACCTATTTTGCCATGCGCGAGCTTGGTCGCTCCGATGCTGGGGATGTTGCACTCACCGACGGCTTTTACAATATCTCACTGCTCAAGCCGCGGGACGGCGCTGCAGAGCTGGGTATCAGCCACCTCGGAATCACCATCGACGATATCGGTCAGATCGAAGCACGGCTCAGAGATTTCGCGCCCAAGACGGATATTCGCCGAAGAAGAAGGCGGCCTGTTCCGCGGCGACTACTCGCGTGACCGATCCTTACGGCCAGGTCGTGAGCTCTTTCCACTCATCAGTTCCACACTCCGAAGGTCGAGCGTACGTTTCCATGCATCCGCCACGTCGCCGTATGCGTCCCCAACAACGACGAGGTGCTCGACTTCTATGTCAACGTCTTTGGCTTCCGCGAGTCGACGACGAGTAAAAGGATACGCGCGCAAAACCGGGTCGTGCGCTGGGCGGCGGATGGCGAGACCGCCATGGCCATTCTGCCGGATCGCGAGCGCCGGGACATGAATGAACGAGAAAGCCCGAGGACGGCCTCAACCACTTTGGTTGGCTGGTGACCGATATCGAGCATTTCCTGAATTCTTTGCCGGAGGGCTGCATCAGTCAACGACCGAGCAGCCGGCCCATGGCCGAGTACCGCGGCTTCGATCCCGACCGAAACCCCTTCGACGTTTCACAAGACAAGGGCTACGAGATCGACGTCGATCGCTGGGTGCACGGATAGCCCTCCAGGTTGAGTGATTTGAATTTGACGTTCCGCGCCTGCTCCATCCACTGACCTTCTTGAGCGTTGAAGCTAACAGACGGTCGCTAAGAAAGAAAAGTCGTCAGAAATGGACCCAAGGTTGTCAGGCCTGCGTCAGGCGGCCATTCATATCATCAGTTCGTTCGGTTCTCGCCGTACTTCTCTTCGCCTGCAATTGCGTCATTCAGCGGAGTCACAAGACGAATGGAAGAAGACAGTCGAAGCCGCAAAAAAGGAAGCGAAAATCGTCGCCGGAGGTCCGCCCACCGCCGTATTGAGAAAAACAATACAAGGAGACGTTCGGAACAAAAATTCGGCATTGAAATGGAACTGGTCTCCGCGCCGGGACCGCAGAATGCCGGCAAGGCGGCTTCAGAGTTCAAAGCGGGCGTCCGTTACTTCGATGTTCTCCACGGCGGTTCCGGCACGTTGGAGCCGCTCATGAACGAGAACATGCTGGCTCCGTTCGCGGAATATATGATTCTTCCCGAGGTCAAAGACCCGCGCCAGTGGTGGGGTGGGCATATTGTGGGAAGACAATGTCAAAAACAATCGGTTCATTTATTCCTTCTCGGCGGATTTTTCAGTACCCCCTTTTTTCAATGCCGATCTGCTGAAGCCGGGCGAGATCAGCTCCTACGACGATCTTTTGAGTCCCAAGTGGAAAGGCAAGATCGGATTTTTCGAGCCGCGTATCCCGAGCGCGGGCCAAGGGCTGTGGGGGTTTTTGATGAAGATCAAAGGCAAAGAGTTCCTACAAAAACTTGCCCTCCAAGATCTTTTCATCAGCCGTGATGGCCAGCAGCTTGCCGTGGGTCTGGCCAAAGGAACTCTCGTCGTCGCGCTCGGCTTATCGCAACGCTTCGTCGATCCGTATATCAAAGCGAACCTTCCGATCAAGGCGTTAAACACGATCAAGGAAGGAACCAGCGGGAGCAATGGCTTCGGGACGGTGGCGGTTATGCGAAACGCTCCGCATCCGAATGCCGCCAAAGTCTATATCAACTGGTTGCTCAGCAAAGAAGGCCAAGAACTTTACAGCCGGGCCTTGACCCAAGGCACGCGCCGGCTCGACGTCGAGACCAAATGGCTGGCCAGATTCAACACTCCAGCGGCGAAAGATATTACGACACCGGAGGAATACGAGAAAGTTCGCTTTTACGGCGAAGACATCATTACGGAATGGCGCGAACCTGCGGGCGAGTTTGCGCGGAAAGATTCTAAAATGATCAGTCGGTGCACGATTTTCCACGGAAACCTCTCCAAAGCTGAGGAGGATTTACCATCCGAGAACCCGATTCTGTAGGTAACTTTGGATACGGCGCTGTATCCAAAGTGTACGTGCTCCTCTTCTGGTTGTGATCGCGCTTGCCGATTTTCTCAGATGTTTAATGCAGATTCGAAGCCTCAGCCAAACTTTCGCCAAGAGAGTGAGCTGGCATTTCAGTTGCTCTCTAACCGGGTAGCCGACAGATAACCAAGACAGTGAATTTCGTCGTATCGGAGAGGAAAATTGCAGTTTCTTTTCCTACGGCAATTGTGAGATAAATTTCTGTTAGGGACGTGGGCGATCCCAACGATTATGAGCGATATTTTTATCAGCTACGCCAGCCAAGAGCGCGATCGAGTCCTGCCACTGGTTAGTGCGCTGGAAAGAACCGGATGGTCGATTTTCTGGGATAGAACCATTCCAGCGGGTAAGACTTGGCGGCAGAATTATTGGCGCTGAGATCCGGACTTGTCGTTCCAGTGCTGGTTGTCTGGACCGAGAGCTCAGTCACATCAGAATGGGTGCTTGAAGCAAGCGGAGACGGCAAGCGCAAGGGGAATCCTGATTCCGGTCTTACTAGACAATATCGAGCCGCCATTCGGCTTCGGGCAATATTCAAGCTGCGAATCTGACGGCCTGGAATGGGGACAGTTCATCTCCAAGTTTTACCCACCTGGTTGCGGATATTGCTACTATCCTCGGCCCTGTCCCGACGGCGGTCAAGGAGGTCGAAGGGCGTCGCGCCTTGGAGGCAGAGGTGCAGCGCAGAGCGGAAGAGGAAGGTTTTCGCCAGCGGGAAAGCTCAAGCGGTCCGAGGAGGATGCCCGACGGCAAGCCGAAGAGGAGAACCAAAGACGAATCGAGCAGGAGGCCAATCGCGCGCGTCTACCGGAAGGAGAGTGGATTTCGGTCTGAACTTGATCAGGCGAGAAAAGAATCTCTGCGGCGCCTCAACGTGCACAGGAACGACAAGATGCGTCGGCTTCTCGAACGATTTCAGACGCACGGACAGACGACGGCTTTTATGCTGGCGGAGCGGTCTGTCATTGTCATCGGCGTGGCCGTCATGGCGTTTTGGTTCTTCGGCGTGGCCGGCACTGGAAGTGAAGAAGATCGTCTCGTTGGGAATTCAAGGCAAAAAGACAACTAAACATAGGGGAGAAGACCGTTTTGCGCGTGGGAGGAAGATTCTCTGATGGTAGCGAAACAGCCGTGACAAAAAATTTGGACTGGCACAGCAGCGAAGATTCGGTTGTCTGCAGTGAGCCAAGACGGACAAGTGGAGGCGCGTAAAGACGGATTTGCGGATACTACCGTGCGCTATGAAGGAATAGCGAGCTCGCCGTTAACGCTGGTGGTGAGGGGAGAGAGTCGCCCGTCTGAAACAGATGATTGCTAGCAAAGTCCAGGAGCATATCAAGACAGCCGGTTCTTACCGCGACCGGGGGAATATTCTACCTGCCTTGGCAGAGCTTGCAAAGGCAAAAACCTTAGATCCGGCAAATAAAGCCCTACAGCGCAGCTAGAGAGCACCACGAAAGCCCTGCTTGGCGGAGCAAAAGAATTGTGTTGACAAACTTACGTTGTGAGTGCATGCGTTTGGATTAAGGGTGAGACTTGAACAACCTCAAATCGATAATAGTTTCAGAGAATTCTGCCGCGCATTCCGGTTTGAAAGTGGATGCTTATTTTCAGCGGAGCAATTCGTGCAACGAGCCGGTGTGCTATTCTGGCGATATTTTTCCTGGTTGTTTGCGCGTTGCCAACGCCTCGCTCAGGCTCAGAAAGCGTTTACCCTCAATGACATTAGCGATTTGATCTAAGAATGGCGTCACGCCGAACCGGATCGCCCAGCTCGTGGAAGAACGCGGAGTCGGGTTCGAGTGGATGACCGAGCCTTGCGGCGGCTCAAGCAAGATGGAGCGAACGACACTGTCTTGTCCGCGTATAAAGAAAATGTCTGCCCGGTACACGGAAGAGAGACAGCGGATACGACAGCAGGAAGAAGAAACCGGACGAAAGCGGAAGAAGAGGCAAAGCGCGAGAGGGAGAGCAAAAACTCCAGCAAGCCAAGACAACGGATGCGGCCAGAAAAGCTGCACCGCCGCCACTTTGCGGTCTCCGGAAGATGTGGGTCGAGTCGCGAGCCTGCGCAACGTGAACAGCACGGAGCAGGGGGAAGTTTCCGGAGAGCTGGTTAATCATACCAAACAGACGCTGCGCGAGGTTCGACTCCAAATCCTTTATTCCTGGCGCTGGAAGGATGAGCATCACCCCGGCAAGGACGATCCCGGAAGGGCCGCTTATTATCTCTTTGGACCAGAGAAATTCCGTCTGGCCATAGCTGTGCGCTTCAACTATAAGCCATCCCCGCCTTTGGCTTCTCGCGAAGACGGGCAGTTCGATATCAGCGTGAAGGTCGTAGGATTCGCGCAGGTCTTTCCGGAGAGTGCTCAGAGATAGTCTAGAAGAGCCTGACCTTTCGCGTTACAACCATCCTCTACTGCCGGGGCACATCGAGGTCGCGGCGGGCTTTTTGCGAGAAAGCTGTAATCGACGATCTGGGCGACGGTGAATGGCTGGGAAACTTTTGAATCTTCCCGCACCAGATCGATCATCAATTGCATCCCTTCAGGCTTGGCCGACATGTCGCGGGCGACGCCGCGGCTGAGCTGTCGCAGCATTTCCGCTGCCAGCCGTTTATCGGTGAGCTGCCATTGCTTCAGGATAATATTGATCACCTCATCGCGATTGCGGTTGTCTAAGCTGAAAATGAGCCCCGAAGCGTCGCCCGCACCATGGCGTAGACCTCCTCCGGGCTCTCCTGGATCTTTTTGACCGAGGCACCGAAGCCGTTCTGAGGAAAATTGACGATGTCGCCAACGAAGAGGAGCTCGTTATAGCCCTTGTCCACGGCGATGATGTTCTCCGGCACGCCGAGGAGAGCGGCGTCCACCGCGCCGGATTCCAGGGCCGCGACCCGGTTTCCTCTGAGAGGAACGACCGCTCACATCCCGCCCCGGCTCCAGGCCGAAGTGTTTGAGTGCCAGGTCCGCCATCAAGCTTGCAGTCCCGCCGGGTGTGCTTCCGCCAATCTTTTTTCCTTTGAGCTCACGGGCGGAGCGGATCTCTTTTTGCTTACGAAAGACTGCAGCGGACGGTCCACGGCGCAAGCCAATATTTTGGCGGGAGCGCCGCGAACAATCGTCTGAATAATGCCGTTTACGGCGGCGCTATAGTCGATGTCACCGCGCACGAAGGCTGCGTTGACCGCCTGGGTAGACATGAAGATGGTTTCGAGGTCGATGCCTTGTTCGCGGTAGAAACCCTTGTGATAGGCAAGCGTGGAACGGCAGAAAACCGATGTTGGTAGATTGGATCCCCATTCTGACCTTCTTCACGGCTGTTTGCGGATGAATATCTCTATCCGCGATGAAGACGAGAAGGATTGAGAACCAAACAGTTCGCATGTTCATTTTCTTGCATCCTAGTTTTTGCCCAGCTTCAAGCGCTCCAGCGCCTTCTGTACGGAGGCTGGCGGCTCGCTGACACAATTTAGTCGAGTCGCCGAGAAGATGTCCAGCGAAGCCAGTGGCTCTGCCGGCAAAATATCTTACAACCACAGCGGATCAGCAAGCTACAAGCAAATCTGTTGATATAAAAGTCAAAATTGCATACCTTTTCCAGCGCAAGGAGGACAAGACTCAACGACGATGAAGGAGAGCTGAATGATAAAATCTCGGCAGTATTGGGTTAACGACATTTTTTTGGCACTGTCGGTGTTCTGGCACAATCCTGCTTTGGCCCAATTGACGAGAGATCAACGTCGGCTACAGCGCGATCAGCGGCGACGTGTGCCGGCCTGGGTCGCCAAAGACGCGGAATTTTTGAGAAGAACGGGCTCGATGTGCAGCTGGTCTTTCTTCACGGGTGGAACAACGGCGGTGATGGCGTTGGTTTCGGCGGACACGCCCATCGCCCAACTTGCCGGACCTGCTGTGATCAATTCGGTTCTAGCCGGTTCCGATGCTGTTCTTATCGTCGGCGGTGTCACGTCACTCAACTACTACTTGATGGGACGGCCTGAAATTAAGACTCCGAGAGCAGCTCGAAGGCGGCTCCGTAGCGATCAGCCGCTTCCGGTTCATCGTCGGATTTTATCGCTCGCTACGCTTTGTCAAAAGTCGGCCTGAATCCCGGAAAGAGATGTCACTGATTAGTTCAGATCGGCAGCACCACCGCGCGGGTGGACGCTGCTTTAACGGGGCGAGTGCAGGCCACCGTGGTGCAACCGCCTGCCAGCATCATCGCGCAGAAAAGGGGGGATGACCATCCTGGCCGACCTCCCCAAGCTTGGTCTCGTCTACCAGCATACCAGCGCGGCAACGACGAAGGAAGTATATTCGCGAGCATCCGGACATCGTCAGGCGCTATGTCAAGTCTCAGGTAGGAGGCCGTAAATCGGATATACACAGATAAAGAAGCTTCATTCGAGAGCGTTAGCGAGGTTATATCGGCCGCAACGTGGAGCGCGACATCTTAGAGAAGACTTGGGAGAACTTGCTCAGTGAATCCGTTTTACCTAAGAAGCAGTATCGCTTCGCTTGAAGGCATAAAGACGATCTTAACGTCCGGAGATTAAAGGAAAGCCTGCTAAACCCGAGGACTTTGCCGATTTGAGCTTCGTCAGGGAATTGAACCAAAGCGGCTACATCGATGCGCTGTACAAAAAACGATGATCGCTTCTTATCGTGATCAATAACGATCCTGCCGGAATGTGGAACAATGGAGTCAAACCCAATACGCCCATAACCCAACCTTCTTTTGGTCATAGTGCGGCTCGAAATGGACTTGACGGGCGGGCGAGGTCAATGTCTAAAAGAGAAAACAATCCCGGTGCGCTCGCAAGAAGCTATGGAAAACTGTCTAACTGGACGATGGCGTCAACTGGTGTGGGTCTTGATCTTTGATTGCCTCGCCGTGGATTTCCGTAGGAGCTGAACAAGCGAGGCTTTGCCAGAAGCCCGAGAAGAGCCGCCTGGAGGTCGGTACCGCCGGCTCTGGAACGACTAGCCTTCCGTTGTTCGTAGCGCTGGAAGCCGGTTATTTTGCTAAGGCGCGGCCTTAGCGTGTCGGTCAATCAAGTGGGAGCAACGGTCGCGGTTCAGGGCATTATCTCGGGGACCATCGACATCTATCAGGGTGGCACTGCGGCTATCGCCGCGAACTTGGCGGGCGCAGATATCATCTACGTTGCCGCTGCCGTGGATCGGAACTCGCTGATCTTATTCGGGCCAGAAGGGGATCACGTCGCTTGAGAGTTTTCGCGGCAAATCGATTGCCACGACCTTCCCTGGCGCTTTCGGGGAAATTGCGATTCGCATGACGGCAAGAAAAATGGCATGGAAGTCGGCAAGGATATCAAGCTTCTCTATCATCGCAGCCCTCCGGAAGCCTCTCTCCACTTTTTCATGGGCAACGCCGACGGTCTCATCATCACACCGCCCCAGACCGAGTTGGCCAAACAACAAGGCTATCCGGTGATTTATCGATTATTTTAAGGAAGGGTTGAAAATAACGGGGCCCGGCACAGCGGTGACGAGAGAGTTTTCAAAAATACCTGAGCACGATTAAGAGCCTATCTCATGAGTTACCTGGACGGGCCTGAAAAGAGCCATCGACGATGAAACCTACGCCAAACAGATCGAGTCCAAGTATACAAAAATCTCCGACCCGAAGATCTTGAATGAAAATTACCAGCAAGGGTTGAGGGTTTGGAATAAAGATATGACCGTCGATCCCGCAGCGATACGGGTTGTGCTGGACAGATTCCTCAGACCCAAAGGCCAAGAGCGCCGACCCCAAGAGATTCTATGACAATTCTGCTCATCGAGGCTGTCAACCGAGAATACGCCTCTAAACTGTTTCCGGGAGAAGAGGGGTAGGAAGACACGATCATGAAGAGACAACGTCGCCGGCTCTTCCGTCATTGCAATTGCGGTTCTCCTCTTTGGCGCGATCCGTGGCTCCAACGCAGTGGGCAGACGCCCAGTCGGGTGGAAGTCAGGACGCTTTCTTTAGGTATTGTCTCTGAAGTGCATCAGAAGGAAATCGAAGAGCATTATCGCGATTTTGTCGGTTACCTGGCGCGCAAGCTTTCAGCGGCCTCAGACGTGGAGGCTAAGGTAATCATAGCTTCCACGCCGACCGAACTCGCCAAGCTCCTTGGACAGCAGAAAGTCGACTTTTACATGGAGAGCACCTACTCGACCTATGTCATCAACGACGTACAGGGAGCCGGGAAGTTGTTCCTGAGGCGTTGGCAGAGAGGTAAGCCGGAATATCAAAGCCTCATCTTCACCGAAAAGAAACAGCGGAGTAAACCGCCTGGACGACCTTCGAGGTAAGATCATCGTCTTCGAGGATCCCGAATCGACGTCCGGCTACTTTCTGCCGAAGTTTTTCTCCTAAGGAACGGATTCAAACTTTCAGAGAAGGGCCGATTGGATGCGAGCGTTGCGCCGGGAGAGATTGGTTATGTTTTTGCCTCTTCTCAGAGAAGCTCGTCGACTTGGTTCTGACAGAATGGCAGGCGGCAGGTGGAGCTTTCAGCGACGACGACTATGCCAAGCTCGACGAGAAGGCAAAAGCGGACGTCGGGCGTTCTGGCGCAGTCGGAAAGGCTGCCGCGCCATCTCGTCTCCATCCGAAAAGATATGGCCCCGCCGTTGGCCGATCGCCTCAAGGCGATCCTGCTTTCGATGTCTGAAGACGACGAAGGCCGCAAGATCTTGCAGAAAACCGGCGAGACGACAAAATTCGACATGCTGCCGGAAGGGGAGGAGGGGATGCGGCGCAGGCTCCTCGAAACCTTTTACTCTCCCGCGAAAAATAGAAATCTCTTTGGCTCAGTGGAAATTTGCTCGAGATTTCCAGAGCCATTCTGTTCGCCCTGAGCTCTGTCGAAGGGTGAGGGAAAGCGTTGCAACGCGCTGTAAAGGCCTGACCATCCTGGGTGGGTCGGGTGCTGGCAGAATCAGCCCTTGAATCCGTTTGGAGGAGTCCGATGGCTTTGTTTTTTCATTCCGACGAAGTTGATCAACAGATCCCTTTCACGGAAGCCGTTCAGATCACTGAAAATGCGTTGCGCGATACAGTCTCGCCCAAGGGTGTCAATGCACCGCGCAAACGGCTGAATCTACACCGGGAGATTGGCGAAGGAAAATTCGACACGGTTCTCAACATCTACGCCGGCGGTTCCGCCTCATACGGTGCCATTGGTGCTCAGGTGGCACTGCACCGGAAAGCGATTGCCGGCAACCAACAACAACGCCCGCCATTCAATCCGGATCAAACTGAATTGGCGTTGATATATGACGCCGATAACGGCTCTCTCCTGGGCGTCATGGCGCACCGGCCGCGTGATTTTACCGGCGTTGCGGATTTACGTACTCCCGCATCAAGCTTAGGCCGGTTTAGATTTACCTGCGCGTCGCGATGCACGTCGCGTCGGTATCTATGGTGCTGGCCAACAGGCGTGGGCGACATTCGCAGGGTTGTGCGAGCTGCGCAAAATCGAAAGCGCCAAAGTCTACGGTCCCACTCCCGCGCATCGGGAGGGCTTTGCAAAAGATCAGCGCCAAGACCGGCGTGACGGTGAACGCAGTGGACGCTCCCGATATGGCGGCCAAGGACGTGGATATTATCCTCTGCATGACGAATACTAATGTGCCGGTCATTGATGGCGCCTGGCTTGAGCAGGGGCAATACATCATTTCCGTCGTCGGCAGCAATATCGAACTGGTTAAGAGCGGCAATATCCCGGCGCCGCGCAGAGAAATCGATGACGGCACACTTAAGCGCTGCGACTTTATCGTGGCACTGTCGAAGGCGCAGGCTATCGACTCGCAGCAAGGCGATATTTACTGGCCGGTTCAAAACGGTGTCATCACCTGGGACAAAGTCGTCGAGATTTCCGATGTCCTTGCCGGAAGAGCCAATGGCCGAACCGACGACAACCAAATCATTCTCTACAAAAATCAGGGCGGCCAGGGATCGTCGACATCGCGCTGGCCAAGAAATGTTACGAATTGGCGAAGCAACAGGGCAAGGGCTACGAGATGCGGATCGTAGCGCGGGAAAATTGGTGGGTGCAGGGAGGACGGACGGAGACGTGGTAAAAAATTTCTCTAACTTGCGACATGAAGACGGGGAAGGCGGCGGGATCTTGCAGAAGAGTGGCGAATACAACAAAGTTCTCCCACAAGAAAATAAGAATTTTTCTCTACAAGAGATATCGCGGTATAACCAGCGGCCTGGAGATTCTTCTTCGTTACGATACCCTCAAGCGAAACAGACCGACCCGAATTTGATATTCGATCCGTTCTCTGTGAGGCGGATCGATCAAAGCGGTTTCATCGCCGGTTTGTACCAGAAGTGAAATAGACAGGACTGCTCAGCGGATTCCTTTCCGCGCCAGAAAGTCTTTGAAACCCTCCCGCGGCGAGTTGGCTTTGAGATAGGTCTTGCGCGCGCTTTGCTCGTTGTCGTAGCGTCCGCGCCAATCCATGCCGATGTCTTCATGCAGTAGCCGTTTAATGCCTTGCACCATGCGGGAGTCGTTCTTGCTGATAAGCTGGGCCATCTGAATCGACGTCTCGCGCAGCTCAGCGCAGGGTACGAGTTGGTTGAGCAAGCCGATTCGCTCGGCTTCTTCCGATTTAACCAGTCGTCCGGTGTAAAGCAGCTCTTTGGCCTTGGGCATACCGACGACCAGCGGCAAGGACCAGGTGGAATTGGCCCGGCCGTATTTTGCGGCGAGGAACTGAAACTCGGCGTGCTCGCAGCCGATGCGCATATCCAACATTGAAGTGAGCTGAGCCCCGGCACCATAGGCCAGGCCGTTGATCGCGCCGATGATCGGCTTCGAAAGGTGGCAAGATGCCAGGTGGCTCGACTGCGAACCTCGCTGCGGGCGGCCAACTCCTCGGGCGTCGATTTCACCATTTGGTGAATGTCACCACCAGCTGAAACGCCCGCGGCCCGGCGCCGGTCAAAATAACCACGCTGACCCCATCGTCGTTTTCAATATTCTTCAACTCTTCATCGATCTCGCAGGCCAACTCATAGCTGAGAGCGTTTAACTTTTCGGGACGATTGAGGGTGATCAGGGCGACTTTGTCTATGCGTTCGGTCAAAAGGTTTTGGTAGCTCATCGTGGTTCTCCTTGGAGCACTGACATTGGTTTGTCGTGTCGCGCATTACAACAGAAAAGCGTTGCCGGTGCAATTAACTGATGGAGTTGCCGGGGAAGCGATTGTCGGATTGACACCTCGTTCCTTTCTGACTATAGGGCAAAGTAGTTGTAAATGCTTTTACCCTCATCTCGATCCTCTCCCATCGAGGGAGAGGAGGGTAACAGACGATGCGGAGCCAGCGGGAGTCTAAAGCATATGGAAATTCGCCACGGGTTGATCAGCGCCGACTCGCACGTAGTCACGGACAAAGACGCCTTTGTCGACACGGATGTCTAAGTCCAAATGGGGCGATAGGATCCCACAACTTATCGAAGTCGAAAGCAAAGGACAATTACGTTCATCGCTGGGCGGTGAACGGAAGTCTTTGGGCGGCCGCGGCGTGTGCAATTGTCCTGCGGTCATGGGCGATCCGTTGCGCAACAGCTATCCACAGCGTTGGGAGGATGTCCCGGAGAAAGCTCATCTACCGGGGAGCGTCTCAAGGCTCTCGACGCCGATGGCGTAGACGCCGAGGTTCTCTTTCCCAATGATCCCAGCTCGTTTCATCAATATAACGATGCGGAGTTCGAGCTTACCTGTGTTCAAGCCTACAACGATTCGATGGCGGAATGGTACAAAGCCAGCGATCGTTTCATTCCGCTGGCGATGGTGCCGATCCTCGGCGGGATGGCTGCGGCGGTTGCGGAGGTTGAGACGCGCGGCCGATATCGGCCATCGGGGTATCGTCATGCTTGCGCTGCCAAGCCTGCTGGTCAAAGAACTGCCGCATATCAGCGATCCCTACTGGTATCCGTTGTGGGAAGCTTGTCAAAATACCGAAATGCCGATTCACTTGCATGCATCGGCCGGCCTCGCCTCGAAAGATGACTTTCCCCGAATGGGAAGGCTATTCGCCGTATCAGCAACACGCGGCGTTCACGGTACCCACCGCGGCATGGCCCGCGCAGATAATTCCAACATTATCTTTTCGGAATTGCCTATCGGTATCCGGGATTGAATTGGGTTTTGCGGAGACCGGGATCGGGGCGGTGAGTTGCGCCCAAACCGCCTGCGATCACGAGTGGGAGAGCCGCCAGTTGTGGCGGCACGGACTCGAGCAGCGCCCGAGGTGAGCTGATTCGCAAGCTGGTCTATGTGAATTTTTGGTACGAGCAAGCCGGCATCGAGCTTAGACAGCAGGTTGGCATAGACAACATCATGTGGGAGTCGGATTATCCGCACATCGCGTCCACGTATCCCGACTCATGGAAGTTCGTCGAACGCTCATTGCAAGGTGTGCCAGAGGACGAGCGCAAGAAGATGTTGTATCTGAACGCGCGGTCGCTTTACCGGCTACGTAGGTAAGAGTCAACCATAACTCTGTCTGTGCGTAACCGTGATAGTTGTCTCGTCCTCTCTCCCCAAGGCGGGAGAGAGTTAGAGTAAGGGGACAAATATCAGGCACCCTCACCTTTATGCCTCTCTCGTCGAGGAGAGGGGAAATAGGGGAAGAGTTTCGGTGATAGCGGCGATCTAGATGAATGACCTAAGGATTTGAGCTTTCATGCAGACCCAACGCTTCATCAGCACAGTGGATCATGTCGTGGAGCACCCGGAGGTTTGGACCCAGCGTCTCTCCAAGTCTAAATGGGGCGATCGCATACCGCACATGGAAAGCTCATCACAAGATTACGACACCTGGGTTTTGGATGGCCGACGCATATCACTATCAGACATCGCTCAAGTGGGTGCGTTGATGACCGACCGGACGGATGTGCCAAAGCGTTGGGAAGACGTGCCGCGAAAAGCTTACGTTCCGGTGGAGCGACTGACGACGATGGATATTGACGGTGTGGCCTGCTCCGTCCTTTATCCAACTTTCGCCGGCTTTTCCGGTGAGACATTTGGCGCTTTAACGGATCCGGATCTGGAACTTGCCTGTGTGCAAGCATACAACGACTGGCTCATCGACAAATGGACCTCCTACAGCGACCGCTTTATCCCTCAATGCATCGTCCCGCTGGCACCGGTTGAAGCGGCGGTTGCGGAGATCAATCGCGCCATTGGCCGAGGACATAAAGGGGTCGTGTTTCCCGCGGAGCCGATGCATTTGCGGGCCGTTCCGCACATTAATAGTGCGGAGTACGATCCGATCTGGGCGACTTGCCAGGATCTCGACGTCCCCTTGTGCTTTCATGCCGGGTCATCACGTAATCTCCAGTTTCCCTCGGCTCCAACTTTGTCGCCGGAGCTGGCGGCTGCACTACAGGCGGTAACGCGGCCAGCCAGCGCCGTCTTTGACTTCGTGAACTTCTTGTTTTCCCGGATTCTGTTGCGCTTTCCGAAATTGAAAGTGGTTTTTGCCGAGAGCACTATTGGTTGGGGAACGTTTATCTGAATATGCCGACCATCAGTACGAACAAGACCATTGCGATTATGAATTGAAAACCTTCCGAGATGTTTAGGAGACAGTGTTACTCTAACCGGGTGGTACGATCCGGCCCGAAAATTCAACGCCCGGCCATCGGAACAGGCTAGAATCATGTGGGCGACGAACTTTCCCACCGCGAACCTATCTTGGCCCGATAGCCAAAGTTTGTCGAAAAGTGTATGGTGGGATGAGCTAGAAGAGGAGCAAGAAGCCAAACTTCTTGTGAAAATGTGAACAGCTCATAAGTTAAAGACGGGAGAAGGCTGAGTGATAGAGCATTGAGAATTGCGTTGAGGACCAGAGCATGGATTATTGATCCCCATGACTCCACCATCCATCATTCCACCTAAATAACTTTGGGACAACGTCGGTGAAGGAGGCGAAGAATGCAGATTTGCGTGATTGGATCCAAAAGTAACAACTGGGGAGAGCTTCGAAGGGTCGAAGATGATTGAACCTGGAGATGGCGCCACGAAACCATGGTGCGCAACGAACCTTTATCCGGCAATTCTGTTCGATAAGATCGTAGCATTCGAGTAGGGCCACCGGGTTCTATCGGTGTCCATCATATGTCTTTGAAGCGACAGTTGCGCCGACTTTGAATATGCCGCTGATTATGACCGGATGCAGCCCATTCAAACGTGTAGGCAGCGGCCTGATTCATCCCCACAATATTCGCCAAAAGTCGTGAAAACAGGTCCAGTGATGGAAAATGTCATGGAAGCGAAACGAACGATCTGCTCCCGCCGCGCCTGCAGCCGCGTTGGCACGAAGATGAGGTGGCGGCAGATATCGGAACAGCCCATGTGGTGATTAACAATCGTGATACTGACGAAGGTTGGGTCAACCTCGGTTGCTACTGCGTCGTTATGCGGAAAATGACCGCGATGTCGCTCTGCTTTAGTGAGACGCTTCACCGGAAAAACATGGCCGGATTCATGCCAGAAATATTTCGATCAAGGAAGATCTTTCCCGTGGCCATCAGCTTCAGCACGATCCGCTGTTGGTTAAGTGACTGCGAAGCAGATCGCGCGGCGCCCGGAATGACTATGCTGGAGGCATCAGAGAGGAACTGTTTGATGTCATCATCGGGAAGCATACCGGCCTGCCGATTCCGGCGAGCTCCGAAATCACCATCGAAGGCGAAGTGTTACCCAATGAGCAGAAACGAGAAGGCCCCTACGGTGAGTGGACCGGTTACTACGCGAGCGGCGAGCGGTCGGAGCCGATTCTCAAAGTAAAGCGACTGATGCATCGAAATGATCCGATCATGACCGCCGCTCCTCTTCGCGTCCTCCCGGCGGCTCCGATGACGGGCTGCTGCGCTCGGCGTTTATCTGGGATCACCTGGAGAAGGCAGGTGTGCCGGACGTCAGAGGTGTGGCCTGCTATCAGGGAAGATTTTTTACCGCGGTATCGATCAAGCAGCGTTACCCAGGGCATGCGAAGCAAGCGGCGATGATCGCCGCCCAGTGCGGCACCGGCGCTTACCTGGGACGATATGTCGTGGTCGTCGACGACGACGTCGATGTCTATGATATGAACGATGTGCTGTGGGCCATGTGCACGCGCGTCGATCCCGTCAAGGACATGGATCTTATTCGCCGGGCTTGGAGCGGTCCGTTGGATCCGATCATCCCCAAGGACCAAAAAGGTTTTAGCTCGCGCGCCGTCATCGACGCGACACGGCCTTATGAGTGGATGAAAGACTTTCCTATGGCATCCGCAGCGAGTCCGGAGCTGAAAAAGAAAGTGATCGAGAAGTACGACAAATACTTTCAAAGGCACCAATGATTTGAATTTATATTCCGTTCGTCCTGAGCATCAAATCGCCTCTGTTCCCTTTTTTCAAAGGGAGAATTTTCTCCCCAGGACTCTAACCCCTCTTTGGAAAAGGGGAAGGGGAGACTTTCGGCGGAATGAGGCGGGAATCATGTGGCGAATTTCTGAGACACCACACTAGTCTAGAAGGTCCCTATGCAGCGAAACCCTTATCTTCCGCTGGTCTTGTTTCTGTGGGCTTTAACTCTGCCGTTTGAGCACGCTGCTGCACAGACAGTGGTGCGCATCGGCTACAGCGGCGGCGGCACGGCGAAGAATCTGCACAAAACCATCGAGAAAGCCGGCTTGTGGAAGAAGCGCAGCCTGGACGTCCGGCTCATTTATTTCACCAGCGGCGCGACTATGGCTCAAGCCATGGTCGGCGGCGACATCGACATAGCGGATTCGGACGTGCCCGCGATGCTTAATGCTGTTACCGCCGGAGTATTGGATGGAAAGCTGATTACCGTCTATGTCAATCGATTTCCATTTGCGTTCGTCGCGCGGAGCGAGATCAAGAGCCCCGAGGAGCTTCGCGGCAAACGGCTGGCCATTAGTCGATTCGGCTCATCGTCCGATGTTACGACTCGCATGCTGCTCAAGTATTGGAATTTGGACCCGGATAAGGATGTGCGAATTCTCCAAGTCGCAGGACCCACTCGCCTGCCCGCAATGATTGGGGGCCAAATCGATGGCACGCTGGTCGGCACGTATGATGTTCCCAGATTCTCGAATCGGGATGTTGCCGAGTGTTGGTGGACATGTTGGAGTTGCCGCTGGAATACGCGCGCTTTGGTCAGGTGGTGCCAACTCAGCTGTTAAAGACGCGACGCGAGGTTTTGTTGAAGTTTGTTGAAGGCCTGGTGGAAGGAATTTACGTGTTCAAAACCAATCGCGAGTTGGCGCTCTCGGTTCTCAAGCAAGAAGGGATCAAGAGCCCGCAATATGGCTATGAAAGGGTAGCGGCGAGCCTGCGCGAACGGCCGGTGCCGGAGCCCAAGGGCGTGCAAGCCGTTTTGGATTCCGTCAAAACGCCGAAATCCAAGATCACCCTGGCTAAAGATGCGATGGATACGAGCTTAATGGAAGAGATCGACAAGAGCGGCTACATCGCCAAGCTGTACGGCAAATAAAAAATTATCCAAAGAAAAAACGGAGATCCTGACCGCGGATGTCAAAGTCTAATAGGATCGCGCGCATGAAGTTGAAGACCGTGCTGAGAAGCACGGTGAGGCACCCCAAAAAATTCCTCTTTGGCTTCGGCGGATGGATCTCGTGAAAGCTGAGATGAAAACCGTCCGGTTTCCTCGGACGGCGCGCGAGAAGGATTCCGCCAGTGCGTCGAGCTATCCGAAAACGTGCGTCGTTGGTTCTGGGAATCTATTCGAGCCGACCATCCCGAGGCGAGCGAAGAAGAGATCGAGAATGAGCGGCGGCTGTTACTGGCCCGCTTCTGTGCCGCTCAAGTGCGCCAGATAGCGAAATGGAAAGAAAGAGCGCGACCGATATTTTAGAGGCTAGCACGCCCGAACTCTTGGAACATATTCTGGCTTGTTCCGGACCTCCGAGTAGAAGGATAAAATCGTGAATGCTGTTGGTCGAAATGAGCCCTGTCCGTGCGGCAGCGGGCTCAAGTTCAAAAGGTGCTGTCTGAAGAGAGAGCAGCCGAGAGGGGGCGTACACGTCGGGAGAGCGCGATAGCGCGCTGAAAAAGCAATACGTAACTGAACGAAGCATACC
>ERZ1370068.1283-contig-11174_pt1 | contig 55558 bp, 77 predicted proteins | sample MGYA00561227_ERZ1370068 | MGnify/ENA primary metagenome ERZ1370068 (study PRJEB38410, sample SAMEA6850437) | metagenome | study: Metagenomic assessment of the ecological functions of the soil: analysis of the soil microbiota associated with the... | reverse complement strand
TTACGTATTGCTAGCCGTCCGGCCCCGAACTGCAGCGTGCCGCCGTTGTGATTGCTCGCCGCCGATGGCTGATGAAGCGCGCCCCTGTCGACGGTGAATGTCGAGCCGCGAAGGGGATCGGCGACGAGTGGATTCCCCGCCGATCGTTTGAAGCGCGCACGACGATGTCGCCGCTCAGATTGCGTAAAGTCGACGTAAACGCGGCCGCTGATCGCGTAATCCGATGGGAACGCCATTCCCAACAAGCCGCGCTCACCGCCGCTGGCGATGACGGACTGCAGATCGAGGAACGGCGTCGCCTGCAGCGCGCCGCTGCGGGATCACGCGCACCACGGCCGCCCTGCTGGACGACGTATTGAACGGTTGAGTCGGATGGATCCTGGACGAACAGCGACCGGCTGCGCCAGACCCGCGACATACGTGACGCGCCGTAGTTGCGCGAGGGCGCGGGACGCTCTGAACGAGTATAGCAGACTTGCAACGACCGCATGTCGAGGCGCATTTGACAGGAGAAAGCACGTCACGCGCCACCGGATCCATGCTGCGAGCGGAGGCGTTCAGCCCGTCTGCCGCGACGATTTGCGGATAGCGATTTCAGGATTCGAACGGTCAGGGCTCGGTGGTCAGGCTGCGGGCGACGAGCACACACAGCGCCAGTGCGCTCGCTGCCACGATGCCGCCTACCAAACTGATCATGAGGTCCCTCCGCGTCTTATCGGCGCGTGATCCTGCAGACCAGCAGAGCCGGTCCAGGGTTTAATGCGCCGAGCTGGAAGTTTGACGTCAGCGGGGGAGAACCGGTTCGTCTTTTGTGAGCCAGAGAATAGCTGAGCCGTCGGAAGGAAGGGCACGAAGGTCCATCCGCCGGTGACGGGCATCGCTCTGGATGTTTCTGGCGGGGACGACGATGTCGGCCCAGTGCTCTGGGGCGAGGGCACGACGTCGGCGACGCGCCCGTCGACCGGACACTTCGAGGCGGCAACGCGGCATCGGCCGCGCGCGCATGCACGCTGAATCATGCGCTGGCAGCGGCGACGAACAGCGTCGCCCGTCCGACCGCCTCGCGGTAACGGATGCCCGTCGGGCGACATGCGTGCCACCCCGACACGCCGATGCCGACGTGCTCGAGATTCGCCTCGCGCGCGGCGGCGCGCACGCGCAGCGGCAGCGTCGATCGGCGACCAGCGCGCCGGCGCGCCGGCGACGATGCCATCGTCGATCGTCGCGGCCGCGCGGGACGGCGGACGATCGCGCGAGGGCCGCGCCCGCCGGCCGCGCCGGCGAGCAGCCAGAAGGCGAAACGCCGCTTCGGGCACGAGCAGCGGGTGGCCCGCGAGCGCGGAGTCAGCGAGAATGCGACGAGCGCCGCCGAGCGCCGAGCTGCAGCGAATCGGTCGCGCGTGACGCGGTCGCGCGCCGCCCGACGAGCGAGCCAGCGCCGCGCCGAATCGTCCACGTGAACGCGCGAGGCCGCCGGCGATGCCGGGTCTCGGCGGCGACCTGCACGACGTTGTTGTGCGCGTTCTCGCCCTGCACGCGCGGCGGGGAATTTCGCCAGCAGATCGGGCGAGCTGAACTCACCGGAGTCCGCCGGTGGAACTCGCCGAGTCCGATGCCGAACGCCGGAGTACGCGTCGCATCATGCGCAAGCCCGTCACGACGAGGCACGCATCGGGTCAGCGGCGAGCAGCGACGATTGCTGGATGCCCGCGCTGCGGCAGGAACGCGACGGCGACGCCAGGGCGGCGCAGACCGCCGATCCCGCGGCCGTGGCCAGTATGCGCCTGGCCGGCGCCCGCGCATCGCGATCGGCAGCATCACACGACCCGGCCGCCGCGGCCGGCGCGGCGAGCACGGCGGAATGCGCGAGCTCGTCAGCCAGAGCGCGAGCGCCGAGCAGAGCGTCGCAGCACGGTCCACGACGCAGTCGCCGCGCGCGCCGCCGGACGCGGCCGTGAGCGCCGCCGTCGCCAGCAGCGCGAGCGCGAGCACGAGCCCGCCGCGTTGTAATCCGGGTAGTGCACGTTCCAGCGGAGCCGGCCGGCGAGAGATCGACGACGCGACGTCCAGAACGACGGGCTCGCGCGGCCGGCCTGGGCGAGCCGGTCGAACGTGCACGCAGCGCCGCCGCTGCGCTTCCCGATCGCCGTCGCCGGCGCACACGCGCCGCAGCACCGCCCGTCAGCCGTGCCAGATCCGCGCCGCGTGCGCGAAGAGCAGCGTCACCTCGAGGCAGCAGCAGCGCCTGCGTGCACCTGGCGGTCAGGCTGTGATCGACGAAGTTTACGTCGTGCGAGAGCGTGTGGCCGAGCACGCGCGGCCAGATGGGCAGGACCCCCGCGCAGCGCGAGCACCCGCAGGCTCGCGGCGAGCGATGCGGCCAGCGACGATCGCGCCCAGGACCGCCGGCGGGCGCGGCGAGCGAGCGCGTGCACGGCCGTCTCGGCTCGCGGGCAGCGCGTCGACGCGCGAGACCCGGCGAGCGCCGCGCACGACGAGCGCTTCCGCCCAGCGCGATCTGCGGGCTCCACGAGCCGCGTCCGCGCCGATTTCACGCGACCGGGCATCGAGCGCCGCATCACGGCCGGGCAGCGCCCACGTCGGAGTGGCAGTGAACGACACGACCGCGCACGCCGACGAGCGCATCGCAGAACGGCAGCGGCCCTGGCGAAGTGGACGTGAACGGAGCGAAGGCGCGCGAGCAGCGCGGCGAGCGCGGCTGCTCGCAAATCCAGCCCGGCACGAGTGGAGCGCGCTCATCGCGGCCGCCGACGATCGCGTAGTCGAGGAACGTGAACATCCGCGCGTTCGAGCTTTTCGACGTTCGCGTTGAACGCCTCGGCGAGGTCGGCGACCGGGCATGCCGGCGGTCGGCGGCGACATCGCGCTGCAGGCGATCCTGCGGCGCGACCGGCGATCGGTACTCGATGCGCGCCGTCGAGAAGCCGCTGGCCGAGGACGAGATAGCGCAGCGTCTCGGGATGGAGCGGCCACACGTGCGTGATGTCGCGGATGAAGCTGTCGAAGAACGCCGTCCAGCACGCCGGGTTCAGCGTCTCGAGCACGATCGGCGCGCCCGGCCGCAGCTTGTGGAACGCGAGCTCGAGGAACGCGCAGCAGGTAGCCCGGCTGCAGGTGCTCGACCACCTGCGCGGCGAACAGGCCGCCGAGCGACGCGTCCGGCAGCGCGTCGAGGTAGCTGACCGACGTCCGCCTCGGCGACGTCGAGCCCGCGCGCGCGGCAGACCTCGACCATCTCGTGATTCAGATCGAGCCCGCGCCCGCCGATGCCGCGCGCCTTCAGCAGATCGAGGAACTCGCCGCGCCCGCAGCCGACGTCGAGGCACGTCCGACGCGCCGTCGAAGTACGGCAGATAGCTCTCGAGCCGCGCGCGGATCGTCGTCCTGCGATCCGCGGAACTGGTTCTCGAACCCGACGCAGCTTATAGGCATCAAGCGCTCGGCGCGTGGAAGACGCCGGCGCTGGAGTCGGCCGACTTGGGCCAGCTTCGGCGAGTTGGCCCGACTTCAGGGCTGGGCGTTGCGACTTGCGGCACGCGACGCGCAACGACTCGCTCGATCTCCCGCTTGATCGTCATCGACGCCTGCTGCGAGACGCCGACGAGCGTGCGCAGCTCGTCGTGCGCGGCGCCGAGGCCGGCCACCCGCGCCTCGAAGCGCTGCTCGCGCGCGACCAGTCGATTCCACCGCTTCGCCAGGTCCTCGGCGAGCGCCGTTGAGCGCGGCGTTGACGATCAGCGCCTGGCCGGCGGTCTCGCGATCCTTCGTGTCCACGTAGAGCGTGATCTGCTGCAGGTAGACGACCAGGCGCGACTGGAACAGCGAGCAGGTCCGCCGATCTGCCCGCGCAGCATCCCGATCACGCTGTCGATCGCGCGCTGCGCCTCGCGATGCGCGGCCACGTTGCGGTTGAGGTGATCGACGAGCAGTCGAGTTGAACGCCGCCTGCTTCTGCAGCGGCGGGCCGACGATGCCGCCAGACGAAGGCCGCGAGCCGCCCCTTGAGCCCGCCGCGACGGCCGCGCGGCGGCGACGGCGCCGATGTCCCAGCGACGTCGTTGAGCGGCGTGATCTGGTGCTCGTCGATCCGGCGGCGGCGGCGTGCGGGAACTCCGGCAGCCGCATCAGCGCGTGGTCGAGCGCGGTGAACGCGTCGTTGTAGGCGCGGTCGGCCGTCCTCGCGCTCGCGCTTCAGCCGCTGCAGCGTCGCGTCGAGCGACTCGTGTTCGGCGATGCATCGGCTCAGTCTCGGCCCGATGATGCCGTCGAGCGGACTGCTGGCCGACGCGTAGGGCTTGCGCGGAATCCGGCCGGCGCGGAAGGCGAGCCGGCCCGCCTCGACGCCGAGCTTCATCGCGCGCGGCCATCGCCGACCGGATCCTGCGCGCCGCGCGATCGCCGTGTTCATCAGCACGCCGTCCGCGCCGAGCTCCATCGCGAACGTCGCGTCCGACGCCGTGCCGACGCCGGCGTCGACGATGACGGGCACGCGCGCTGAACTCGCTGGATGATGCGGATGTTGTTCGGGTTCTGGATGCCGAGGCCCGAGCCGATCGGCGCGCCGAGCGGCATCACCGCCGCCGCGCCGGCGTCCTCGAGCTTGCGGCACACGACCGGATCGTCGGTCGTGTAGGGCAGGACGACGAAGCCTTCCTTGCACGAGCACGCGCGTCGCCTCGAGCAGCGCCTCGTTGTCGGGGAAGAGCGTCTTCTCGTCGCCGATGACCTCGAGCTTCACCCAGTGCGACAGCCCGACCTCGCGTCCCAGCCGCGCCGTCCGGATCGCATCGTCCGCCGTGTAGCACGCCGGCGGTGTTCGGCAGCAGGAAGTAGTGCTTCGACGGTCGATGTAGTCGAGCAGCGATTCCTTCGCTGCGGTCGCTGATGTTCACGCGCCGCACCGCGACGGTCACCATGTCGGCGCCCGACGCGTCGTGCGCCTGCCTGCATGATCTGCGTGCGTCGGGGTATCTTGCCCGTGCCGATGATCAGCCGCGACGCGAACTCGCGGCCCGCGATGACGAAAGGATCCATGTCGTCCGGAGATGGATTTTATCCCGTCCCGCCGACGAAGTTCACGATCTCGATCTCGTCGCCGTCCGCGACCACCGGTCGAGGCGTAGCGGTCGCGCTTGATGACGACGAAGTTGCTGCTCGACGGCGACGCCGCGCGGATCGATCTCGAGCCGCGCGAGGAGGTCGGCGATGGTCGCGGCCCCGGCAGCATCGTACGGATCGCCGTTGAGCGTGAATCGTCATTTCGCGACGGGCTCTCGCCCTAAGGCTTCGAGCAGCGCGCGCGCGCCGCGTCGCCAGCGGCCGTGACGCGTGGCCCGATCGCGAGCTGCTCGTCGCGAGACGCGTCGATCCCGGCATGCTGCAGTGCGCTCGCAGCGTCTCGCATCCGCCCGTGCGCGCCGCGGCACCTCTGCCTCGCCCCGCGCATCACACGCTCGTAGTCGTCGGCCATCGCCTCGATCGGATGCTCGCGCCCACCAGTCACGCGCGCGCGCCGCTGAGCTGCGCGCGCAGCGCCGCGTCCGCCGCCAGCCGCCGCATCGCGAGGCGCAGCGAGTGGTCCTCGTCGAGGATGCTCGATGGCGACGCAGATCGTGGGCTCGGGCCGAGGGCTCGAGGATCGCGAGACAGCGCAGATGCCGCTGGCTTCGCGGCCCTTCCGATCCCGGATACCTGATGCCCGACATCCGATGTCGACCCGTTGCCCACGTCCGCGGATCCAGCGAAGCGCACGTCCGCTGAGATGGACGAGGTCCGTGATCGACCGTCGGCCTGCCCGGCCGCGAGCGCGCGGAGCCACGGACCCGACGTCTCGCGCGCGGTGGGCCAGCGCAGGTTGAGCGTCACGTCGCACGCGGCGATGGTGATCGGTCAGGTCCTCGTCGTCGTCGAGGTAGCCGGTCACGATGACGCGGTCCGCGAGTCTGCGGCGAGCGACGTCGGCGGCGATGTCGCGTGCGCCGCGGGCGCGCCGCGCGAGCAGCAGCCGCGCCGCCGGGCGCGTGCGGAAGCAGCGCGCGGAACGCCGCCGAGAATCTGCGGCAGCCGCTTCTCCGGCGTCAGCCCGCCGAACACGCCGAACAGCACCGCGTCCTCCGGCGATGCCGTATCGCGCCGCGCACCGTGCCCGCGGCGCCGCGTCGCGCTCGGCGATGCGTGTCTCGTCCGTGCGCCCAGACTGGATCGCGACGACTTCGGCGCCAGTGCGACGTTCTGAGTCGCTTATGGATAACGATGCGCTGGGCGTTGAGGCGTTGAGCGTCGTTGGGAATTGACAGGCTCGAGCAGCTCGCGCCGTGGCGCCTTCGCCATGCACGGCGACCAGGCGCGAGGACTCGACGCAGCGCTCGCACCATGCGGCCACTCGTAGTAGAGCCGGCTGTCGAAGCCCGGCGACCGCCAGCTCGGCGACGTCGGGTGACACGTCCGGATGGTTCCAGCGTGAACTCGGCGCGATAGTCGTCGCGCGCGCGCTTCGCGCGAGCAGGAAGGCGGCCCGCGCGTGATGCAGGCGCGTGTCGTGCAGGACGACCAGGCCGGGATAGCTCAGCGCGTACGGCCCACTCGTAATCGTGATGCGACGGAATTGCCGAACTGGTAGACGATCAGGTCATAGGGGCGCAGCCGGTGGCCGCCACGACGAAGTCGTGCGCGCGCCGCCTCCGGATAGCGATCGATGTCGTGGCCGCGCCGTCCGGAGCGCCGCCACCAGCTCGGCGCTGCAGCGCCGCCATGCCCGTTCTCACGGGCGGAAACGGGCTGAACCACGCTCAGACGCATGACAAAACGATTGTGATAGCATTCGGGGTTGAACGGTTGAGAAAAGATTCACAAGCACGTTGCGGCCGACTGCAGCGGGTCGATCGACATGAACGTCTGGCTTCCTATCCTTATCATGATCGCCATGGGCGCCGGGTTCGCCGTGTTCAACATCGGCCTCGGCATGCTGGTCGCGCCGAGCCGCCCGACGCCTGAGAAGGACGCGCCCTACGAGTGCGGCATGCCGCCCGTCGGCGACGCGCCGCGACCGCCATCCGGTCAAGTTCTACCTGGTCGCGATGATCTTCCTGCTGTTCGACATCGAGATCGCGTTCCTCTATCCGTGGGCGCTCGCGCTGCGCGAGCTGCGCTGGGCCGGCTTCTTCCAGTTGATCGTGTTCTTCCTGCTCCTGCTCGACCGGCTACGTCTACGTCTGGCGCAAGGGCGTCGTTCAACTGGGGTCACGAGCGATGCGATGGAGCACGATGCGACTCGAGATTCCCGTCCTGACCACCACCGTCGAGAAGATGGTGCAGTGGGCGCGCCGGTCGTCGATCTGGCCGGTGACGTTCGGCCTGGCGTGCTGCGCGATCGAGATGATGGCGATGAGCTGCGTCGCGCTACGACATCGCGCGCTTCGGCGCCGAGGTGTTCCGCGGCTCGCCGCGCCAGTCCGGACCTGATGATCGTCGCCGGCCGGCTGTCGCGGAAGATGGCGCCGGTGCTGCGCCGCATCTACGACCAGATGCCCGAGCCGAAGTGGGTGCATCTCGATGGGCGCCTGCGCGTCGGTCGGCGGCGTGTTCGACAACTACGCGCTCGTGCAGGGCGTCGATCAGATCGTGCCGGTCGACGTGTTCGTGCCCGGCTGCCCGCCGCGGCCCGAGTCGCTCATCTACGGCATCGTCCAGCTCCAGCGGAAGATCGATCAGCAGAAGCTGACCGAGCTGTCGAGCGAATCGTCGCGCGTCCCGGGCAGCCACTCATCGTCAACGGATGATCGTCGCTCACGAGTCGCGAGCGAGCGATGCGAGAGCGATGGCGAGCGGCGCGGGCAGGGAGTCCGAGGGGCGAAGCCCTCGGTTGACATGGATAGTCTGCAGATTCTCGACGCGCTCCGCGGCGTGCCGAGGGGCGGCGAGCGTCGCCGGCGGCCGACGGCATGCCGGCGATCTACGTCGCCCGCGAGCACGCGCCGAGGTGTGTCTGCGCGCTGCGCGACCAGCCGCGCTGCAGTTCTCGTTCGCGCCCGACATGACCGGCGTCGACTACCTGCCGCGCGAGCCGCGGTTCGAGGTCATCGTTCACCTGGTGTCGCTCGGCATCGCCGCCCTACGGCGACGCGCCGAAGCGGCTGCGCGTCAAGATCCGCGTGCCTGGCACCGATCCGCGGATGCCGACGCTCTCGGGCGTGTGGAAGGCGATGAACTGGGCCGAGCGCGAGGTCTACGACCTGTTCGGGATCCAGTTCGACGGCCATCCGGATCTGCGGCGCATCCTGATGCCCGACGACTGGGAAGGGCATCCGGCGCGGAAGGACTATCCGGTCCAGATCAAGATGACGCCGAAGGTATACGAGCCGCTGCAGGTGACGGCGCAGGAGTTCGCGGCCAACCGTGCAGGCGGACCGCGACCGCGCGCGGAGGGACTAGACGGATGTCAGCCCGCGACGGGGCGCGGCTCGCGGAAAAGGCGTTCGCGGCGACCATCGCGCTGCACGAGCGGATGCGCGCGCAACCTCGGGCCGACGCTCGTGGCGGCGCAGGCGATGTCGGACGCGATCATGCGCGCGGGAAGAAGCTGCCTGGTGTTCGGCAACGGCGGCAGCGCGTCGGACGCGCAGCACCTGTCGGCCGAGCTGGTGGGACGGTTTCATGAAGCGAGCGCGCGGCCATGCGCGGCCATCGCGCTGACGGCGGATACTGAGCATCCTGACGGCGATCGCGAACGACTACTCGTTCAAGCAGGTGTTCGCGCGCCAGATCGAGGCGCTCGGGCCAGCCGGGCGACGTGGCGCTGGGGATCTCGACCGAGCGGGCGAGTCGCCCAACGTGATTGCGGCGCTGCAGGCCGCGCAGCGCGCAGGGGCTGAAGACGATCGCGCTGACCGGCCGCGACGGCGGCGGCGTCGGGCCGCGCCGCCGACATCCACGTGAACGTGCCCGACCAGAACACCGCGCGCGTCCAGGAAGTCCACCGCACGCTGCTGCACGTGATGTGAGTGTGAAGAGTGAGTCGAAGCGCCGAATGCCTGAGCTCCGCACCGAAACGATGACCGTCAACATGGGGCCGCAGCACCCCAGCACGCACGGCGTGCTGAACCTCGTGGTGCAGCTCTCCGGCGAGACGATCGTCAAGGCCGACACGACCATCGGGTTCCTGCACACCGGCATCGAGAAGACCGCCGAGCAGAAGAAGTGGCAGCAGGTCATCCCGCTCGTCGAGCGGATGGACTACCTCGCCGCGCAGTCCGAACTCGCTCGCGTTCTGCCTGTCGGTCGAGCGGCTGCTCGGCGTCGAGGACCAGATGCCGGCGCGTGAAGGACATCCGCATCCTGCTCGTCGAGCTGCAGCGGATCTCGCAGCCATCTGGTCAGCCTCGGCACGCACGCGCTCGAAGTCGGCGCGGTCTCGGTGCTGATGTACTGCCTCACGCGACCGCGAGCAGCATCCTGAACATCAACGAGCTGATCGCCGGCTTCCGCATGTTCCCGAGCTACATCCGGGTCGGCGGCCTGCGCGAGGATCTGCCGCCGGGCTTCCACGACGCCGTCACCGACGTTCCTCGACATGTTCCCGGGCGAAGATCGACGAGTACGAGGACCTGCTGACGAAGAACCAGATCTGGCTGAAGCGCACGAAGGGCGTCGGCGTGATCTCGCAGGAGGATCACATCCAGCTACGGGCTGGTCGGGCCCGATGGCGCGCGCGATCGGCGTCGCGCTACGACGTGCGCAAGATGTTCCCGTATCTCGGCTACGAGACCTACGACTTCCACGTCCCGACGCAGACCGAACGGCGACGTCTACGACCGCTATCTCGTGCGCGTCGCCGAGATGCGCGAGAGCGTGAAGATCTGCCGGCAGGCGCTCGCGCGCATCACGCCCGCGCGGCGACTTCGACATCAGGGACTACCGCATCGTCCCGCCGCCGAAGGACAAGGTCTACACCGAGATGGAAGCGCTCATTCAGCACTTCCTGATCTACTCGCAGGGCTTCACGGTGCCGGCGGGCGAGGCCTACGTGCCGGTCGAGGGGCCGCGCGGCGAGCACGGCGTTCTACATCGTGTCGGACGGCATCGAACCGCCCGTGCGCGGATCAAGATGCGCGCCGGCGTCGTTCTACGCCTGCCAGGCGCTGCCGAAGATGATCGAAGGCGGCATGATCGCCGACGTCATCGCCGTCATCGGCTCGACCGACGTCGTGATGGGAGACGTGGATCGATGAGCTTTCATCCGCTGATGCCCTGCACGGACCGACGCGTTCCATCGGTCGGAGCGCACGCTGCTCGACGAAGGGCGAGCCGTTCACGCTTCACGCCGGAGCGCGCGCGCGACGCTCGAGGCGATCTGCTCGAAGTATCCGCCCGAGCGGCGCAAGTCGGCCGTCCTCGCGGCGCTGCTATCTCGTGCAGGAGCAGCAGGGCTACATCACCGCGCAACGGCATGCGCCACGTCGCGCGAGTTCCTGCGGATCACGCCGGCCGAAGTCGAGGACGTCGTCGACCTACTACGTGATGTTCTTCCGGGCGCCGGTCGGCAAGCTACGTGCTGCAGGTGTGCCGCACGCTGTCGTGCGCGCTGGCCGGCGCCGAGCGCGTCACCGAGTCGCTGAGCGAGAAGCTCGGGCTCAAGGTGGGCGAGACCGACGCCGTCGGGCATGTTCACGCTGCTCGAGTTCGAGTGCCTCGGCGCCTGCGACCGCGCGCCGGTCGTCATGGTCAACAACGAGCACTGGCACGAGCAGCGCGACGCCGGAGAGCTGTTCGCAGTTGGTGCGATGATCTGCAGGCAGCGCGGCGTAGCCGCGCTGTCGGGCTGTCATCTGCAGGTGGAACGATGACCAGTGCGCGACTTCAATCGCACGCGCTGGAACGTCCGTCGATTGGCGTCAGGTTGGACGCTGCAAGTCGAGACGTGAATGGAACCAGTCCTCACCAGATACATCCGCGAGCCGAACAGCTACACGCCTCGACTTCTTCCTGAAGCACGAGGGCTACGCAGGGGCTGAAGAAGGCGCTCGGCGATGCAGCCGAACGACGCTCATCGACACTGGTCAAGGCCTCGGGGCTGCGCGGCCGCGGCGGCGCCGGGTTCCCGACCGGCATGAAGTGGCAGTTCGTCGACAAGAAGTCGCCGAAGCCGAGCTACATCTGCTGCAACGCCGACGAGAGCGAGCCGGGCACGTTCAAGGACCACGTGCTGATGGAGCGCAACCCGCACCTGCTGTTCGAGGGCTGCCTGATCGGCTGCTGGGCGATCGGCGCCAAGGTCGCCTACATCTACATCCGCGGCGAGTTCTACCACGTGCAGCGGATGATGGAAGCGGAGCTGGCGAAGGCCTACGCGCAGGGCTACGTCGGCAAGAACATCATGGGCAGCGGGCTGCGACTGCGACATCGTGATCCACCGCGGCGCCGGCGCCTACGAAGCCGGCGAAGAGACCGCGCTCATCGAGTCGCTCGAAGGCAAGCGCGCGCAGCCGCGCATCAAGCCGCCGTTCCCGGCGGTCGCCGGCCTCTACAACTGCCCGACGGCGGTCAACAACGTCGAGACGCTCTGCAACCTGCCGCGCGATCGTGATGAACGGCGCCGAGTGGTTCGCCAAGCTCGGCCCGAGAAGAACGGCGGGCCGAAGCTGTACTGCGTCAGCGGCCACGTGAAGAAGCCGGGCGTCTTCGAGGCGTCGATGAACACGACGCTGCAAGGAGCTGATCTTCGACCGCGCCGGCGGCATCCGCGACGGCCACCAGCTCAAGGCGGTGATTCCCGGCGGATCGTCGGTGCCGATCCTGCTGCCCGATCAGCTCGACATCCCGGCCAGCTTCGACGCCGTGCAGAAGGCCGGATCGATGCTCGGCTCCGCCGGCATCATCGTCATGGACGAGACGACGTGCATGGTGTGGGCGGCGATGAACCTGATGCACTTCTACGCGCACGAGTCGTGCGGCAAGTGCACGCCGTGCCGCGAGGGCGGCGACTGGCTGCTCAAGATCCTGCACGAAGATCGAGCGCGGCGACGGCGAGATGCGCGATCTGGATCTGCTCGACGAGCGTCGTCGAACAACATCGCGGGCAAGACGCTGTGCGCGTTCGGCGACGCCGAGGCGACGCCGCCGCTCACGACGCTGAAGCACTTCCGCGCCGAGTGTCGAGGCGCACATCCGCGAAGGCCGCTGCACGCGTGCCGGCTGACTGGCGCGCGCGCGCGCGGTCGGTGGCGGCGCACTGACGCATGCTCGATGCCGACTTCGATCAGCCGACATCGTCGCGCGCCTCGTGCTGATCTTCGTCGTCTTCAACGCGCTGGTGCTGGCGTCGGCGTTCATGGTGTGGATGGAGCGCAAGGTCTGCGCCTACATCCAGGACCGCGACGGCCCGAACCGCGTCGGCCCGGCGGGCCTGCTGCAGCCGTTCGCCGACGTCATCAAGCTGGTCTTCAAGGAGGACCTGCGGCCGAAGGCGGCCGACGCGCTCCTCTTCGCGATCGCGCCGGTCATCTCGACGCGCCACGGCGTTCGCGGCGTTCTCCGGTCGTGCCGTTCGGCGGCGAGACACGACGCTGTTCGGGCTGCTCGATCGAGCCGCTGCCGGCTCGAGGTGACCGACGTCAACGTCGCCGTCCTCGTGATCTTCGCGGTCACGTCGATGGGCGTCTACGGCATCGTGCTCGCCGGCTGGAGCTCGAACAGCAAATACTCGCTGCTCGGCGGGCTGCGCAGCTCGGCGCAGATGATCAGCTACGAGCTGTCGTACGGCCTGGCGCTGGCCGCGGTCGATCATGCTGCGCCGGCTCGATGTCGCTGCGCGAGATCGTCGATGAACCAGGCGGGCTACTGGTGGGGGTTCATCCCGAAGTGGTACATCTTCCTGCAGCCGCTCGGCTTCTTCATCTACATGACGGCGGGCGTCGCCGAGACCAACCGCGCGCCGTTCGACTTCCCGGAAGCGGAGCAGGAGCTCGTCGCCGGGTACCACACCGAGTACAGCAGCATGAGCTTCGCGCTGTTCTTCATGGCCGAGTACATCAACATGGTGACGGTCTCGGCGGTCGCGACCGAGCCTGTATCTCGGCGGCTGGCTCGGCCCGTTCCTGCCGGACGTGGCTCGGCTGGATCTGGTTCATGATCAAGGTCCTGCTGCTGCTGTTCTTCTACGTCTGGATGCGCTGGACGCTGCCGCGCTACCGCTACGACCAGCTGATGGAGTTCGGCTGGAAGTGGCTGCTGCCGGCCGCGGTCGCTGAACCTGCTCGCGACCGCGGCGCTCGTCATCTGGCTGGGTAAGCTGCCATGGACGCATCTGTCTTCTACGTCTTCGCCGCGCTCGCGGTGCTCGCGTCGCTCGGCGTCGTCGTCGGCCAGCGCAACCCGATGCACAGCGTGATGCTGCTCATCGTGTCGTTCGGCGCGCTCGCCGGGCTCTACGTGCTGCTCGACGCGCCGTTCACCGCGGTGACGCAGATCATCATCTATGCCGGCGCGATCATGGTGCTCTTCCTGTTCGTGGTCATGCTGCTGAACGCGCACACGCGAGGATGCCGCGAGGCGATGCCGCGTCGCTGCTCGGCGGCGGCCGCGATGCGGCTCGGCGCCGCTGCTCTCGGTGATGCTCGCGCTCGAGCTCGCGCTGGGCGCTGTCGCAGGCATCGGCGCCGTCGGCGTTCGCTGACCGACCCGGCGGCACGGTCGTCGGTCAGCAGCGTCGCGACGATCGGCACGGTGCTCTTCACGACGTACGCGTTCGCGTTCGAAGTGACGTCGATCCTGATCCTCGTGCGCGATGGTCGGCGCGCGTCGTCCTCGCGCGGAAGGAGCAGCACTGACATGCGTGTCCGCTGAATCACTACCTGGTGCTGTCGGCGGTCCTGTTCGCGATCGGCACGGCCGGCGTGTTCCTGCGCCGCAACCTGATCACGATCCTGCTGTCGATCGAGATCATGCTGAACGCCGTGAACCTCACGTTCGTCGCGGTCGGGCCGCTATCTCGGCACGGTCGACGGGCAGATCATCACGTTCTTCGTCATGACGGTCGCGGCCGCCGAGGCCGCCGTCGGCCTGGCGCTCGTCATCGCGCTCTTCCGGCACCGCGAGACGCTCAGTCCCGACGCGTTCACGTCGCTGAAGTGGTGAGGCATACCGCTGCGTCGCCCTCGATTCCGCTCGCTGCCGTTCGTCGGGCTTCGTCGATCAACGCGCTTCGCTCGGGCGAGCGGCTGCCGAAGTCCGATCTCCGGGCGGCGCTCGCCTGCGCTGGCGATGCTCGGCGTCGTTCGCGCGTCTCGGTGATGCCGGTGCTCGGCATGCTCGCCGGCGCGGCGCCGAGCGCGCGATCGACGCAGACGCTGTTCACGCTGGATCGCGTCGGGCGATCTGCAGATTCCGCTGCGCGTTCCGCGCTCGATCCGCTGTCGTCGCTGATGATCCTCGTCGTCACCGGCATCGGCTCGCTGATCCACATCTACTCGACCGGCCTACATGCACGAGGAGACGCGACAGCGAGTACGCGCGCTACTTCTCGTACCTGAACCTGTTCGCGTCGTTCATGCTGGTGCTCGTGCTCGGCGCCGACTTCCCGGTGATGTTCGTCGGCTGGGAAGGCGTCGGGCTCTGCTCGTATCTGCTGATCGGCTTCTGGTTCACGAAGAAGTCGGCGGCCGACGCCGGCAAGAAGGCGTTCGTCGTCAACCGCATCGGCGACTTCGGGTTCATCCTCGGGATGCTGCTGCTCTTCGTCGACGTTCGGCACGCTCGACTTCCAGCAGCGTGGCCGCGGCCGTGCCAGCGCTGCCGGCCGAGACGTCGATGGGCGCTGATCACGATCGCGACGCTGCTGCTGTTCCTCGGCGCGACCGGCAAGTCGGCGCAGATTCCGCTCTACGTCTGGCTGCCGGACGCGATGGAAGGCCCGACGCCGGTCTCGGCGCTGATCCACGCGGCGACGATGGTGACGGCGGGCGTCTACATGATCGGCCGCAACGCCGTGCTCTTCCAGCACGCGCCGATGACGCTGGCGGTCGTCGCGGTCGATCGGCGTCGCGACGGCGCTGATGGCCGGCACGATCGGCGCTGGTGCAGAACGACATCAAGCGCGTGCTCGCGTACTCGACGGTCTCGCAGCTCGGCTACATGTTCCTGGCGATGGGCGTCGGCGCGTACGCGCGCCGGCATCTTCCATCTCTACACGCACGCGTTCTTCAAGGCGCTGCTGTTCCTCGGCTCCGGCGCGGTGATCCACGCGCTGCACGGCGAGCAGGACATCCGCAACATGGGCGGCCTGAAGAAGTGCGCTGCCGATCACCTACTGGACGTTCCTCGATCGGCGCGCTCGCGATCGCCGGCGTGCCGCCGCTCGCCGGGTTCTTCAGCAAGGACGAGATCCTCTGCAAGACGTTCAGCGGCGGTCGCACGCATGCTGTGGTGCATCGGCGTCCTGACGTCGCTGCCTGACCGCGACCTACATGTTCCGCCTGGTGTTCCTGACCTTCCACGGAGAACGGCGGCACGACGCGCCGGCTCCGCGCGCATGCTGATGCGGCGGCCGCCGGTCACGGCCATGGCGCTCGCGACAGCCACGGCCACGGCGCGCACGGCAGTCATGCACCCGCACGACGCCCTCGCCGTCGATGGCGCTCGCGTTGATCGTCCTCGCGGTCGGATCCGTCGTCGCCGGCTGCGTCGGCGTTCCGCACGCCCTGAGCGGCGAGCAACGAATCGAGGCGTTCCTCGAGCCCAGCGTTCGAAGCAAGTGCCCGGCGCTGTCGCGTCGACCGCCGACGTTCGCAGGTGATCCGGCGAGTCAACGCGGTCGTCGACGCAGGCCGAGCCGCGTCCTGGCGAACCGGCGCGCGCAGGCGTCCGGAACACGCCAGCCGATGACACGCGGGACCGAGCTGACTGCTGATGGCGGTGTCGACCGGCGTCGCGTTCGCCGGCATCGGTCTCGCGTGATGTACTTCTGGCTGCTGCAACCGCGCGCGCCGCCGCGACCTCGCGCGGCAGCTCAGCGCGCGTCTATACGCTGCTGCTGAACAAGCACTACGTCGACGAGCTCACGACGCCGTCATCGTTCGGCCGATCAAGGCGCTGTCGACGGCTGCGTGCTGTGGAAAGGGGTCGACGTCGGACTGATCGACGGCACCGTCAACGGCGTCGGCAGCGCTCGTGCGCGCGGGCAGCTCAGCGCTTGCGGCGTCTCCAGACCGGCTCGGTGCGCGCCTACGCGGCCGTCGCTGTTTCTCGGGCGCGGTGCTGATCCTGGTGGTATCTGTGGAGTGGAGTCCGGGCATCGGTGAAGATCGAGTGATCGCAATGATGCTGACGACCGATCTGCTCCACCCGCGGCACGCTGACCGATGCTGTCTTTCATCATTTTCTTGCCGCTGGTCGGCGCGTCTGCTGGTGCTGCTGGCCGGCGGGCGCGGCGATCGTCCCGAGCGCGAAGCGCCGGTGCGGACGCTCGCGCTCGCCGATCGTCGCTCGTCGACGTTCGTCGGCGACGCTGCTCTCTGTGGTGGCGCTTCGACCCGGCGTGCGCCGACTACCAGTTCGTCGAGCGCCGCGCGTGGCTGCCGGCGTTCGGCATCTCAGCTACCACCTCGGCGTGGACGGCATCAGCCTGTTCCTGATCGTCCTGACCGGCTTCCTGACGCCGCTCGCGCTCCTCTGCTCGTGGCAGTCGGTCCACAAGAGCGTCAAGCTGTTCTCGTTCTTCATGCTCGCGCTCGAGAGCGGCGATGCTCGGCGTGTTCGTCTCGATCGATCTCTTCCTCTTCTACATCTTCTGGGACGCGATGCTCATCCCGATGTACTTCCTCATCGGGATCTGGGGCTACGAGCGGCGCATCTACGCCGCGGTCAAGTTCATCCTCTACACGATGGCCGGCAGCGTCCTGATGCTCGTCGCCATCATCGGCTGGCCTGCGCGCACCAGGCGACGCGGCGCGCCGAGCTTCGACCTCGCTGGATCTCTACGAGCATGCCAGCTGTCGCCGCAGACTGCAGAGCTGGTTCTTCCTCGCGCTTCGCGCTGGCGTTCGCGATCAAGGTGCCGCTCTTCCTGTTCCACACCTGGCTGCCCGACGCGCACGTCGAGGCGCCGACCGCCGGCTCGGTGATCCTCGCCGGGCGTGCTGCTGAAGATGGGCACCTACGGGCTGCTGCGCTTCGCGTTTCCGCTCTTCCCGCGCGGCCGCGCACTGACTTCGCGCCGTACATCGGCGCTGCTCGCGGTCATCGGCATCATCTACGGCGCGCTCGTCGCGATGGTGCAGCCGGACATGAAGAAGCTGGTCGCCTACTCGAGCGTCAGCCACCTCGGCTTCGTCGTCCTCGGCCTGTGCGCGATGAACGTGCAACGGCGTGCAGGGCGCCGTCTACCAGATGCTCAACCACGGCGTCAGCACCGGCGGGCTCTTCATGCATCGTCGGCATGCTGTCGGATCGCCGGCACACGCGGCTCATCGCGGAGTTCGGCGGGCTGAAGGCGGTCGCTGCCGCGACTCGTCGCCGCGTTCCTGCTCGTCACGCTGTCGTCGATCGCGCTGCCGGGCATGAACGGCTTCATCGGCGAGTTCCTGATCCTGCTCGGCGCTTCACGCTGGCATCGCCCGCGAGCTGACCGCCATCGCCGCGTACCGGCGTCATCCTGCTCGGCGGTCTACATGCTCTGGATGTTCCAGCGCGTCAACTACGGGCCGATGACGAACGAGAAGAACCGAACGCTCCCGGATCTCACGCCGCGCGAGTGGGCGCTGATGATTCCGACGATCGGCCATGGCGATCGTGCATGGGCGTCGTGCCCGGCGTTCTTCCTGCGGCCGATGGAGCCGCGGTACCCGACGTCGTCGAGCGTGTCGCCGGGTGCGAGCCGGCGCGCGTGTCGAACCGATCGGCCATGCCCACGAACGCGCCGCGACGCTGCGTCGCGCGGGCCGATTCCGGAACGCCGACGCCAGCGCCGACGCTGAGTCGACTACGTCGCCATCATCCCGATGCGTCAGCGTCGTGCTGTCCGCGATCGCCGCCATGCTCGCCGAGGCGATCCGCCAGCCCGGGCGAGCGGATGCCGCATCGCCGGCTTCGGCCTGATCGGCCTCGTCGGCGCGCTCGTCGCGTCGGTGCTTCCTGTGGGACACGGACGCCCGCAGCTTCGGCGTCGTCCGCGCCGACAACTTCGCGCTCTTCATCAACATCATCCTCTGCATCATCGGCATCCTGACGATGGTGTTCTCGCACGACGTGGTGGAGCGCGAAGGGCTGCCGGCGGGCGAGTACTACGCGCTGACGCTGTTCGCCATCAGCGGCATGATGCTGATGGCCGCGCGCGACCGACCTGCTCGTGATCTTCCTGGCGCTCGAAGTGCTGTCGCTCGCGGTCTACGTGCTGACCGGCTGCGCAGCGTCGAGCGCGCCGGGCGCCGAGGCGGCGTTCAAGTACTTCCTGCTCGGCGCGTTCTCGAGCGCGTTCTTCCTCTACGGCATCGCGTTCGCGTTCGCGCATCTCCGGCTCGACGCGGCTCGACGCGATCGGCGACGCGATCGTCGTCGCAGGCGCGACCGCCGACGCTGGCGCTGCTCGCCGTCGGCCTGCTCGCGGTCGGCTTCTGCTTCAAGGTGTCGGCCGTGCCGTTCCACATGTGGACGCCTGACGCGCTACGAAGGCGCGCCGACGATCGTGACGGCCTTCATGTCCACCGGCGGTCAAGGCGGCGGCGTTCGCCGCGTTCGTGCGCGTGTTCCTGTCGACGCTCGAGCCGCTGCAGGCGGCAGTGGGATCCCGGTCTCTCGGCGCGATCGCCGCGCGCCACGATGATCCTCGGCACGGTCGTCGGCGTGCTGCAGAGCAACATCAAGCGGATGCTCGCGTATTCGAGCATCGCGCACGCCGGCTACCTGCTGCTCGGGATCGTCGCGGCGAACAGCGGCCGGCAAGGCGGCGGTCCTGTTCTACCTGCTGGCCTACGCCGTCGCGAACCTCGGCGCGCTCGGCATCGTGGCGCTGCTCGGCACGCGCGGAACGTCCGCACGACGAGCTCCGCGACTTCGCGGGCCTGTGGAACGCGCGCGCCCGGCCTCGCCGGGCTGATGACGGTGTTCCTGCTGTCGCTCGGCGGCTTCCCGCCGACCGCCGGCTTCATCGGCAAGTGGTACATCTTCTCGCGCCGCCGTGCAGGAAGGGCACTACTGGCTGGCGATCATCGGCGTGCTGACGAGCGTCGTCTCGGTCTTCTTCTACCTGCGCATCGTCGTCATGATGTATGACCGAAGGACCGGAGATGATCGCGTCCACGCGTGCCCGGCTGCGGCGGCTTGCCGGCCTGGCGCTCGCGACGAGCGGCGGTGTTCTACCTCGGCGTCCTGCCGACGCGAGTGCTGCGACCTCGCGCTCGACTCGATCGCGACGATTTTCTGAGCCCCTCCTGCACTTCACTCTTCCCGGAAGGTGTCCGCTGGGGGCGCGTAGCGTGCTGGTCGCGGGTCCGGAAGTCAATCGCGAGCCGCTCGTCGCGCGCCGAGCACCAGCGTCGCGGGTACGAAGTCAGGGCGTTGAGTCGACCTGGTGACGGCGGACACGACGAGCGTGGCCAGCAATTCGTCCTCGCCGGGCGGGATCGTGCGTAGATCGAGCACGACGCGACCGTCCTCGATGCGGGCGATGACCGGAGGCGCCGCGCGGCGGAGCGCGGCTTCGACCTGCGGCGTTGCTGGCGCGCGATCGGACTCGAGCGCGATGAGGCGCGTCGGCAGCGCGGATCCCGGTGCGCTGCCGCCTCCTATCGTGGAGTAGCCATCGACGATCTCCGAGCGAACCCCTGATGAAGCCAGTCGCGCCGTCAAGCGCCTCGGCACGACGGCCGATCGACTCTGGACGAGAGAGGGCAATCATCGCCGTGACCGGGCACCGTCTCGGCCGCGCGACCGGCGACGAGCTCTCCGGAGCGTGCCTTCCAGCGCCGCACACGTCAGCTTGTCGACGCGCAGCGCACGCATCAACGGATGCCGCGCGTACTGCCGCAACAGGCTCGGTCCTGCCAACGATGATGCCGGCCTGTGGGCCGCCAAGCAGCTTGTCGCCGCTGAACAGGACGAGGTCGGTGCCCGCGGCAACACTGGCTCCTGACGTCCGGCTCCTCCGCAGCGCCTCGACGCCCGGCGCAAATCGGAGATAGCCGCTGCCGAGGTCCTCCACAACCGGATAGCATTCAGCCGGCGCCCGAGGCCCACGAGCTCGCCGAGGGCCGGGCGCTCGGTGAATCCTCCGATCTTGAAGTTGGATGGATGCACCCGGAGGATGGCGGCTGTCTTTCCGAAGCGGCGGCCGCGTAGTCGGACAGCCGGGTACGGTTCGTGGTGCCGACCTCCCGGAGGCGTGCCCCCGACTGCGCCATGACGTCCGGCACCCGGAAGCCACCGCCGATTTCGACGAGCTCTCCCCGCGAGATCAGCACCTCGCGGCCGTAGCCGAGGGCCGCAAGCGCGATCAGCGTGGCGGCGGCGTTGTTGTTCACGACGACCGCGGCGTCCGCGCCGGTGAGGCGGCAGAGGAGCCGTTGAGCGTGCTGGTCGCGATGGCCGCGCGCGCCGCGCTCGAGATCGTATTCGAGGTTGGTGTACCCGCCTGCGATGCCAGCCATGTGTCGATGGCAGCCTCGGGACAGCGGAGCGCGTCCCAGGTTCGTGTGGACGATCACGCCAGTCGCGTTGATGACTTTCACCAGCGACGGCGCGCACTCCCGCTGCAGGCGTGCCGGAACTGCCGCTTCGATCTCGGCCGCGATATTCTGACGGTGCTCCGCCCTCCAGAATCCGTCCACGGACCGAATCAGCTTCTGCGCGCAAGGCCCGGATGATGGCCTCGTGGCCGTAGCGGATCTCGAGCTCCCGAAGCAGCGGGCGCTGCCGAAGCTGTTCGACCGAGGGATGTCGCGAGGGATGGTCACGTTCTGGTTGAACTGTCCAATCGTCCGTGTTGGCGTGTCTGCTGCCGTGTGCTTGGCAGCGTCCGTTTTTTCAGGATACCATCACCGTTTGCGCGCGGCTCAGCGCGCTTCATCGAATGAAACCTGCCGAGCCTTCAGCGTCCGACTTGTCCTCCGCAGCGCGAAGCGGGAACGACTGTCCGCCGTTGCGGGAAGCGGAAGGACTTGTCCGCCGTAGCGGGAACCGCGAAGGCGGACGACAACACGCCGCCGGCCGTCGACGTTCCAGACTACAGGCCGGTCGAGCGGTTCTGGCCAGCTACCTCGATCTTCCGGAGCAGCCGACCGACGAAGAGCTCGCGCGGCTGGATCCTGAGCTGGCCGAAGCCCTCTTCGGGACGCCGCGCCGGCCGTTCTCGGTATCGCTCGAGTTCCCGGATTTCGACGGTCCGGATTTCGAACGCGCGCTCGGCCTCGCCCGCGCCTCGGCCGAGCTCCTCGAGATCGGCACGCCGCCAAGGCGCCGCTACCGTGCCCGTTTCTATTCGAAGGATGCCCCACAGCTCAGAGACCTCTTCGAGATTGTCGGCCGCTTCGACGGAACCGACGTCCTGATCGACGATCGCCCAGTACTATACGCGCGCGAGTTGTGGCTCCCCGCTCTTCGTGGTTCCTGATCCTGATGAGTTCAGAAACCCGCGGAACCTCTGGAACCTCCGAACCTAGAACCTCCTGGAACCCGGAACTTTAGAACCTCTGGAACCTTAGAACCCTAGAACCCTAGAACCCCAGAACCGTCCGACTCCCCCATGCCCGAGCTCACCGACATCCAGCGCGACCTGCTGGCGCTCGCGGCCGATCTGAAACGGCTCGAAGCGGAGCACACGATGTTCTTCGCGGGTCGCATCAAGCGGCCGCCGTGGGAGACGCGCGGCCGCGTCGAGGCGACCATCAAGCGATGGAGCCGCGGGCAGATTCCGGGACGAGCCGATCGGTTCCGCTTCGAGATGATCCAATCGCGCTTTCAGGCGCTGATCGATTTGTGGGATCGCGCGATGCGGGCCAAGGAGGAGGGGCGGCCAGGTCCGTTCGCGCAGCCGGCCCCGAAAACGACCGAAGCCGGCGCAGCCAAAGACAGCCGAGAAAGACAGCAAGGGTCGTACTCGTGACGTCGTTCAAGGATCCCGTTCGCGAAATAGACAAGCTGCGCGGCCTCTACGACTCACTCATGGAAGCCCGCCGGCACGCGGGCGACGAGGTGGTCCTGTTTCACAAGTTCGCGGCGCTGGTGTCGTCGCAGGTGACGAAGCTCCGCGAGGGCGGCAGCGGCGAGGTGGCGTTTCGAGTGGCCGTGAAGGAAGGGAAAGTGAACTTTACGGTGCGCGGGATGCAAGGAGACCAAGGAGTGAACGACCGGAGACCGGAGGCGCGTCCGGCGCCTCCGGTTCCGTATCGGGGACTAGCTCACTTTGGTTACGTTGCCGGCTTGCGGGCCCTTCGGACCGTCAACGATCTCGAACTCCACCGCCTGGCCTTCCTCGAGCGTCCGGAACCCGTTGCCCTGAACTGCCGAGAAGTGGACGAACACATCGCTGCCGCCGTCGCGTTCGATGAATCCGTAACCCTTGGCGTTGTTGAACCACTTGACCTTGCCTGTGATACGCATCGTACTCTTTCCTGCCTTGCAATGGCGCGGCGCAATGCGCCGCTTGACCCTGCCCGTCTGCGCTCCGGGTTTTGGAGCCTGGCGGACACAAAAAGACCGCGAGTGCCGCGGCCTCGGCTTTCGACGCTGGCCCGCCCAGCGCCGACGGAAATGATAGCGCTTGCTACTGGCCTTGTCAACAGAATGTACAAATATGCGTGCAATTCTGAGCGTTTCTGATAAGGATCGGTCTGGTCGATCTCGGCCGTGGCCTCGTCGGCCCTGCGGCGTCGAGCTCGTCTCTACCGGCGGGACCGCCACCGCCCTGGCCGCTGCGGGGCTGCCGGTCGTCAACGTCTCGGACGTGACCAGGCTTCCCGGAGATGATGGACGGTCGTGTCAAGACCCTCCACTCCGGCCATCCACGCCGGCATCCTGGCGCGCCGCGCATCGGCCCGACGACCTCGCGGCGATTGCGCAGCCATGGCATCACGCCGGTCGACCTCGTCGTCGTCAACCTGTATCCGTTCGTCAAGGCGGCCGCAGAACCCGGACGCCTCCTTCGACGCAGCTGGTCGAGGAGATCGACATCGGCGGACCCAGCCTGCTGCGCGCGGCCGGCGAAGAACTTCCGCGACGTCCTTGTCGTCGTCGATCCCGAGGACTACCCGCGCGTGCTCGAGGAGCTCGGTCGCGACGCCGGTCCGACACTGGACTTCCGCTTCGAGCTGATGCAGAAGGCCTTCGCGCACACGGCGATGTTCGACGGGATCGTGACGATGGCGATGCGCAGGCGTGACGCTGAAGGACGGCGTCTTCACGTCGGAAGCCGCTTGCCGATCTCGCACGGCGCGCGCCGCGACCTTCGCTACGGCGAGAACCCGCATCAGAAAGCGCATTGGCTGCAGGCCTCCGGAGAATTCGGGGCGCGCCGTGGGAGGTCCACCAGGGCAAGGAGCTCTCCTACACGAACCTGCTCGATCTCGACGCGGCGTGCGCGGATCGCGCTCGAGTTCACCGAGCCTGCCGCGGCGTCGTCATCAAGCACACGAATCCCTGCGGGGTCGCGACGGCGAGCACGCCGGTCGACGCCTACGTTCGCGCGCGTGAGGCCGATCCGCTCTCGGCCTTCGGCGGCATCGTCGGTCTGAACCGGCCGCTCGACGTGGAAACGGCGACGGCGCTGACGTCGACGTTCATCGAGGCCGTGATCGCGCCGGTCTGCTCGCCGAGGGCGCGCTCGCGATCCTGGCGGCGAAGCAGAACCTGCGTGTCGTCACCGCGGACTTACGATATGTTGCGCAGACGCCGCAGTCAGGGTCGATGCGAGTCCCGCACCGTTCCTCGGCGCGTGCGCTGGTCCAGGAGCGCGACCGCGTCGACGGAGGCGGCGCGACGCCGTGGCCGGCGGGAGACTCAGCCGAAGCGTCGTGACCACAGCGGACGCCGACAGCCGAGCGAGTGGACCGCGCTGCGGTTCGCCTGGCGCGTGTGCGCGCACGTGAAGTCGAACACGGTCGTCTTCACCGGTCGCCGATCGCACGCTCGCGGTCGGCGCCGGCCAGATGAGCCGTGTCGACGCGCGTGAAGGTCGCGGTGATGAAAGCGGCGCGCGGTCGCTCTGCGGGATCAGCGTTGCCGCGTCCGACGCGTTCTTTCCGTTCCGCGACGGCCTCGACGCGCTGGCCGACGCCGGCGCCACGGCGGTCGTGCAGCCGGGCGGATCGGTGCGTGATGCGGAGGTGATCGCCGCGGCCGACGAGCGCGGCCTGGCGATGGTGTTCACGGGCCGCCGGCATTTCAGGCATTGATGTCGCGATCGGCACTGCGGCGCGTCCTGCTCGGGCTTGTTGCTCGCGGCGGCGATCGTGCCTCCTGCTTCGTCGGTCTCGGCGCGACTCGGCGATCTGGGACGCGAACGAGGCGTTCTACGTCGAGACGCCCGCGCGAGATGATCGAGCGCGGCGACTACGTCAGTCCCGACGTTCAACTACGAGCCGCGGCTCAACAAGCCGGTCCTGAGCTACTGGATCGTCGCCGGCTTCTACCGTCTGTTCGGCATCTCCGTCGGCGTGCAGCGGCTTGCGATCGCGCGTTGGCGCCATGGGGATCCTCGCGGCGCGTGCGCTTCCTGGTGCTCGCCTGGCCGGCTGCGCACTGTTCGCGGCGCCGGCTCGGCATCGAAGCCGGCTCTGTGGGCGGCGATCGGACTGGCGGTCGCGCCGCGGCTCCTCATGCTGGCCCGGCGCATCTTCATCGACATCTGCATCTCCCTCTTCATGTCTCTGACGCTGTTGTTCTTCGCCGCGTCGGAGCGCTATCCGGCTCGCCGTCGTCTGTTCCTCCTGCTGATGTACGCCTCCATCGGCCTTGGAATGCTGACGAAGGGTCCCGTCGCCGTCGTCGTGCCCGGACTCGTATTCGCTGATTTACCTTCTCGTGCATCGGGAGCTCAAGCGCGTCGGCACGATGATGATTCCGACCGGAGCATTGGCGGTGCTCGCGATCGTCGTCCCCGGTACGCCGCTCTCTATGCACGCGACGGCTGGACCTACATCGTCTCGTTCTTCCTCGGCGAGAACGTGATCGGTTCACGTCCGGGCTCGGCGTGCAGGTGAAGCGTCCGCTCTATTTCTACATCCCGGTCGTCTTCAGCGATTCGTTCCCCTGGTCGCTCTATCTTCTCCCGGCGGCCATCGCCCGATGGCGGGAGCGGCGCTCAGCAGAAGCCGACGCGATGCCCCGCGTGCGGACGCTGCTGTGGATCTGGATCGTCGTCATCGTCGGCTTCTTCTCGCTCTCGGCGGGGAAACAGGATCGTACATCTTCCCATAGTGCCGGCGGTTGCCGCTCTGGCCGCCTGGGTCGTGGCCACGGCAACAACGCGGGCCAATCCCTCCGCCGTCGCGAGGACGACGATTGGAATCGCTACGGCGCTGCTCGTCCTCGGCGTCGCGCTCTCTATCTAGCCGAGACTGCGGGCGCCGCGTACGCGATCGAAGGTGTGCCGGCTGCCGGGGGTGTTGGGTTGTCACGGGCGCCGTCACGATCTGGCTCGCCTGGCGCCGGCGCATCTTCGCGGCCGCGTCATCTGTGGCGCTGGCGTTCATCGCCATCAACCTTGTCTTCGTCTTCAGGACCTTGCCAAGCTTCGAGGCGTACAAACCGGTCCCCGGCTTCGCCGAAACGATCGGGCGGCGCGCGTCGAGCATCCGACGTCGTCGCCACCTACGATCAATCGATGCCGAGCCTGGTCTTCTACCTTCGTCGCCACGTGGACGAGCTCTTCGACGCAGACCAGCTCGTCGACTTGTGGCGTTCGGGGAAGACAATCTACCTGGTGGCATCGAAGGAGGACTTCGAGGCCGTAACGGGCCGTCTGTCCGGCGCTCAGTGTGTGATCGATCGGCGGCCGACGTTCGATGTGCGACTCAGAAACATCCTGGCCCACGAGGCGCTTCCCGGAGCTCATCGTCGTCATCGAATCGCTGCGGCTCGCCCTGATCTCGTCCGCGTTCACGGTTGCAGGACCGAACTTGCCGACGACGACGCCGGCCGCGCGATTGGCGAGATGCGCGGCATCGGGGAGCAGGCGCCGGCGGCGAGCCCCAGCGCAAGCGCGGCGATGACCGTGTCGCCCGCGCCGGTGACGTCCGACACCTCGAGCGCTTCGGCTGGCAGATCCGTTTCCCCATCCGTCGCCAGCAGCCACATGCCGTGCTCGCCGCGCGTGATGAGCACGCTCTGGCATTGCGTCCTGGACCGCACGCGTTCGGCGGCGGCGCGGGCTTCGTCTGCGGTCCTGATGCGCAGGTTCGTGATCGACTCTGCCTCGTGATGGTTGGGCGTGATCACGGTCGCGCCCTCGTAGTAGTCGATGTGCGGGACTTTCGGATCGACCAGGACCGGGATGCCGCGGCGCTCCGCTTCCTTGACGCACGCCCGCGCGACGCTTCGGGAGATGACTCCCTTCAAGTAGTCCGAGACGAGCACTGCGTCGGCCGTACGCGCATGTTCGACGACACTTGCGACGACGGCGTCCTCTATCGCTCCGTCGATTTCAGCGTCGCGCTCGTAATCGATCCGCGCGACCTGCTGATTTCGCGTCGTCACGACGCGCAGCTTTCTCGTCGTGCACCGGGAGGAATCCGAAACGATGCCTGTCGTGTCGACACCCAGCGCCTGCAGCTCGAGAGCAGTCGCGCTGCTTCCGAATCTGCCCCGGTGACGCCGACCGCCTGCGCACGCCCGCCGAGCGCCACGATATTGCTCGCGACATTCGCGGCGCCGCCGAGGCGGTACTCCTCGCGGTCGAACTGCACGACCGGCACGGGAGCTTCAGGCGAAATCCGGGTGACACGGCCGTAGACGAAGTGGTCGAGCATCAGGTCGCCGACGACGAGGATGGACCGGCCGGCAATCCGGCCGAGCAGCGCGTCGAAAGTGGACATCGTCAGGCGGCTTGCGACGGATGGTGGAGCGCCGGCGCCGTTGCCGGCGCGCGATCGGCGGCGTAGGGGAGCGTCACGAGCAACAGGAAGAGCATCAGGAACTCCGGAATCGCCGAAATTGTATTCGAACATTCCGGCGGCGAGCATCGCCACGACGCTCGCCAGCGCGGCGGTGGGCAGCGAACGCAGCGGCGACGATCGGCTCTTCCGCCAGAAGTCGCGCAGGAGCACGACGATGAACCAGAGCCACGCCGCAAGCGCGGGGAGCCCGCGCTCGGCCGCAATCTGGAGCGGCACGTCGTGGAGGTGCGGCTGCGACTGTTTGACGGCGCCGGGATCGCGGTAGTGCGGATAGAGCCTGGATGACCATGTCCGGTCCGACGCCCGTCAGGGGGTTCGTCCTGATGATCCGCAGCCCCGACCGAATCATCGCCAGCCTGTCCATGTTCGTCGGATCGTTGAGCCTGAAGGTGGAATAGAGGCGATCGGCGATTGGCGCGGGAGCGAAGGCGAGAACACAGCGCGGCTGCCACTGGCACGACAGCCACGAGCCGGAAATCACGGAGGAGGAACAGGAGGCTGATGCCGGCGCAGGCGCCGACCCACGCATTCCGGCTGAAGGTCAGCGTGAGCGCCACGAGCACGGCCGGCATGATGAGAGCTGCCCAGAGCCGGTCCTGCTCGCGAAACATGACGCGGGCCGCCGCGACGCACGCGACGAGCATGATGAGCCCGGATACGTCATGTAGTGCCCGAGCGTGCCCTGATGCTCGCTGACCCAGGTTGTCGAAATCGAAGATGCCGTACTGGACGATTCCGTAGACCGCGCTCAACGCCCCAGCCGTGATCATGACGTCGACCGCTTTCAGCGTCCGCTGACCGCGGAGCAGCCGGTAGGCGATCGGGACGACCGCGTAAAGAACGAGCTGCTTGGAATCGAGGAAGCTGACGCGGCGGTCGACCGAGAAAATGGCCGAGACGATCGTCGCGGCGCCGTAGAGCGAGCAGCGGCCAGAACATCGCGGGCACCGCGATGCGCTCGCGTCCGCGGATCACGATGACGAGCCACAACACGGCGGCCAGCGCCAGGAGGAGCTCCGCGATGAAGATCGAGAACAGCGGCGCGCCCGCGAAGCCCAGAAGGAGGAGATAGGCCGCTCGCTCCAGGCCGGAGGGTTCGCCGTCCTCCCGGTCGATCATCGTGCGGTCCGGGCCAGCAGGCGCTCGGCCGCTTCGATAACGGTCTCCGGCAGCAAAGTCGTCAGGCATCGAAAATCGCCAGGGCGCACACTCGTTGATCGCACGGACGGCATGGGAGTCCTTCGACGTGGACGGAAGCCGTCGCAATCCGCGGATCCCGCCAGGGCGCCGATCGCTCGGCCAGCGTCGGACCGTAGATCCCGACCACGGGCGTCGAGGTCGTCGCGGCCACATGAAGAGGTCCCGTGTCGCCGCCAACGAACAACCGGCTGCGCTCGACGACCGCCCGCAGCTCGGCCAGGTCCAACTCACCGCACTCCACGACACGGGACGCGGCGGTGCCGAGCTCCTGCCGCGCCGCGGCGAGAGATTCGCCGCGCTGGCCGCGCGATCGGATGGACCGGAGCTGAGCACCAGCCGTCGATCCTCGGACTGCGCGGCGAGCGAGGCGACCAACCTGACGAATGCCGGCTCCGGCCAGCGTCGAAAGGGATTGCCCGCACTGACGTGCACCACGATCAGCGTATCCCCATTCCGCACGCCGGCGTCGGCCAAACGTCTCGCGACCCGTGCGCCGGCGTCGGCGTCGGCCGCCATGAACACGGCGTCCCGCGCCCGATCCGGGGTCGTGTCCGGCCACCCCGGAATCGCGGTGAGCAGGTCCCACTGGTTCTGCACGGAGTGCCGCGGGTGCAACCCCGCGGCCGGTGGACCATGGTCGTGTAGAACCCCCGCCGGCCCTGGATATCGTAGCCGATCCGGCAGGGCGCGCCGGTCGCCAGCGTCAGCCACGCGCTGCGGGGGCCGCCGTGGAGATCCATCACGAGGTCGAATCGCGCCCGCCGGAGGCGCATCGCGAGCCGGGTATCTTCGCGGATTCGCCGCCAGCCCCGGCTCTTCTCGACAACGATCAGCTCGTCGATCTGCGAGTTGTGCGCCACGATGGGCGCGGCTTCGCGCTCGACGAGTACCCGAGATGCGCCTCGGGGAACGTCCGCTTCAGTGCGCCGATGAGAGGGTCGTGAACACGACGTCTCCGATCAGGCGGAGACGGATGAGGAGGATCTTCGTCGGGGTCACCGACATCTGGGTGCTTATGGTTCGATCGTCGCTTCGTCGATCAGCATCACCGGGATGTCGTCCTTGACCGGATAGACGCGCTTGCACTGCCCGCACTTGCAGCGCGGTGCCGTCCTTGACGACGTCCACCTTCGTTTTGCAGTTCGGACAGGCGAGAATCTGTAACAGTTCCGGGTCTACGGGCATGCGGGATGACTCCATCGAGAACGATCGACCTCGGCCCGCGGCCGGGCGCGACTCGCCCGACTATAGCAGACGAACTCGACCGGCGTTTTGGTCCTGCTCACGCCGGGTCCATTATAATCAGGGAGATGCGGCCAGCGATTCTCGTCCTGCTTGTTTGCGATCGGATCGGCGGTCCCGGCCCGCGCGGGGCAGCCCCGGCCCGGCCGGCAACACCCGCGGCACCAAGATGCGACCCGAACGGGCTCGACGACAGAGGACCCGGCGTACTACTTCATTCTGGGCCGGTACCTCGAAGGCGAAGGCAAGGTGGACGAGGCAATCGCCGCCCACAAACAGGCCATCGCGTTGGCTCCGGCATCCGCGGAGCTTCCGGGCTGAGCTCGCCGGTCTCTACGCCCGCAACGACCGCGCGAAAGAGGCGCTCGAAACCGCGCAGGCCGCCCTCGAAAAGGATACGGATAATCAGGAAGCCAACAAGATCCTCGGTACGATCTACGCCGCCTTGTCGGACCAGCGACAGCCGCTCCAGCCGGGCGACAACCCTGCGGACTATCCCAAGCGCGCCATCATCGCTCTCGAGAAGGCCCGGCCCGAGGGACTCTTCGACATCAACATCGACCTGATGCTCGGCCGCCTCTACGCGCAGACCGGCGCGCACGAAAAGGCCCTCCCTCTCCTCCGGCACGTAGTCGACGACCAGCCCGGATATCAGGAAGGCGCGCTGCTGCTCGCGGCCACTGAGGAGAGTGCCGGCCGGTCGGCGGACGCGATCGAGACGCTGGAAGAGACGCTCCGCGTTCAATCCGGATTTCTACCGCGGACAGCTTCGCCTGGCAGAAACCTACGAGCGAGCGAGACGCTGGGCCGATGCCGCGGACGCTTTCGGGCGCGCCCAGGCCTCAACACGCGGAACACGGCGCTCGTCGCGCGCCGCGCCCTGGCGCTGATCAACGCTGGAAAGGCCGCCGAGGCACGCGCCATCCTCGAACCGGTCGTGAGCGGATCCGCCACGCCGGATGCCGCGATGACGTATCTCCTCGCAGAGGCGCAGCGGGCCGATCACGATCTCGTGTCCGCCGAGAGCACGACGCGCAAGCTCCTGGCAGCGCACCCGGACGATGTCCGTGGCCTTCACGTGCTGTCCTCCATCCAGCAGGAGCGCGGCGACGTGGAAGGCGGCCGAAGGGACTCTTCGCGATCTCGTGACCCGCGATCCTGAGGATGCCAACGCGCTGAACTCGCTCGGGCTACATGCTTGCCGAGCGTGGTGAACGGCTGGACGAAGCGGTCCAACTGGTGCAGCGTGCGCTGAAGATCGAGCCGGACAATCCGTCGTTCCTCGATTCACTGGGTTGGGCGTATCTTCCAGCAGGGCCGTCTCGATCAGGCCGATGCGCCGCTGACGCAGGCGGCTGCAAAGCTCCAGAGCAGCTCCGTCGTGCAGGAGCACCTCGGCGATCTCCGATTCAAGCAGCAGCGCTTCGCCGACGCGGCATCTGCCTGGGAACGCGCGCTCTCGGGCGACGGCCAGTCAGTCGACCGAGCCAGGATCGAGAAGAAGCTTCGCGACGCACGCTCCCGCATGGACCTTCAGTGATTCCATCGTCACGCGCAGTCGGCATCTGCCGCGCGGCTCTCGCGGCGGTGCTTGGCCTCTGTGCGTTCGTCTCGGCCTGCGGCCCGAAGGCGCCGACGCTTCCGAGCGGCGGAGGGGCGCTGCATTTCCCGACGCGGCGTCCGCGTACGCGGAAGCGACTTCGCAGTGCCGCAGGCGTCCGGAACGCTCAGCGCGGAACTCGCGCTGTCTGGGCGCGCTGGCCGCCAGAAACTTCGCGGCCGGGTTCTCGGCGGCTTCTCGGAGCCCGGACGCGTCCGTCTCGAAGCCCCAGCGCCGTTCGGGCGGCCTGTGTTCACCTCTGGTCGTGCGCGACGGAATGGCGACGCTCGTGCTGAACCGGGATCGCCGTGTCGTTCGGGACGCGCCGCCGGCGGCGCTCGTCGAAGCGCTGACGGGCGTTGCGCTCGGGCCGGACGAGTTGCGCGCGGCGATCGCCGGGTGCGGCGTGGCGGTGGACCAGATATCCTCAGGCCAGTCGTATCCGGGTGACTGGGCCACGGTCGAAGGCTCCCAGGGCAGGAGCTGGCTGCGACGGGTGGCTGGCGCGTGGCGGCTCGTGGCCAACGTACACGACGCGCTCGAAATTCGATACGACGAGTTCGCCTCAGGGCACCCGTCGGTCGTCCGCTTCCGCACGACTCCGGCGCAAGGTGCGGCGACGGACCTGACGCTGCGGCTCACGCAGGTCGACATCAACGTGACGCTCGGAGCCGAAGTCTTCGAGGTTGACGTTCCCGATGACGCGACGCCATTGAGCCTCGAGGAACTGCGAAGAGGCGGTCCGCTCGGGCAGAGTGGCGGCGATCAAACATCCCCCACTGCTTCGGTATTGTCGGCGGCATCCCGGTGAGCGCGAAGAAGCTGCGCGTCGTCGCCCGCGCACACGCAAAGGTCAACCTCGATCTTCGCGTCCTCGGTAATCGTCCCGACGGGTATCACGAGCTCCGCACGGTCTTTCAGACCATCGAGCTGCACGACACGCTGATTTGCGCGAACCGGCCGGGGCCGTTCGCGATCAAGTGCCGCACTGCGGGCGTTCCGCTGGACGATTCGAATCTCGTCTGGAAGGCTGCCGCCCGACTCTGGACTGCGCTCGGACGCGCGGGCGACCCCTCGACACGGCCGTCACGATCGAGAAGGTGATCCCGGTGCAGGCGGGGCTCGGCGGCGGGAGCGCGGACGCGTCTGCGGCGCTTCAAGGCCTCGCCGCGGCTCTGGGGTGGCGCGCCGATCAGCCTGTTGCGCGAGGTCGCGTCCGGTCTGGGAGCTGACGTTCCGTTCTTCCTCGTCCGGCGGCACGGCTCTGGGGCTCGGACGTGGGAAGAGATTTATCCGCTCGTCGATCCTGCCCACGCACGCGGTCGTCATCGTGCGGCCGCCGTTCGGAGTGTCGACGGCGGAGGCATACGCCTGGGCACGACGAGGACCGGACGGCGGGGCTGAAGGAGCCACGGGAGCTCCAACTCCTGCCCGTGCCGTGGCCGACAAGGGCCGCGCAGATGATCAACGATCTGGAGCCGCCGGTCGTTCGCCGGCACCCTGAGATAGGGACGCTGCGGACGGCGCTCCGGGAAGCGGGCGCGCATCGCGGCGGCGATGTCCGGCAGCGGGTCCGCGGTGTTCGGCCTGTTCAGAAGTCAGGCGGCGGCGCTGAAGGCGCTCAAGCCCGTGTCGCGCGGCGGTGCGCGGGCGGTCCTCACCCGAACGCTCAGTCGCGGCGAGTACGAGCGGAGGTCCCGTCCGACGATCCGCCGGCCCAAGGCCGCACGCAATTGACGACGCCAGGGACACCGACGCGTCAGGCCGAATTGACCGGAACGTCAGCCACCGTGCACTTACCGTTTTGCGGACGTGCCCGCACGGCTCGTCTAGTGATCTGTGCTCGAGTGAGCCAGGACCCGATCACGGAGTGCGGCGCTCGGCTGCGGCGTGTGCGCAGGCCCGCCTGGCGGACCGTAAGGACCGCGAGTCCGTGGGACCAGCGGACCGCAAGGGCCATGAATCCATGCCAGCGGGCCGCAAGGGCCGCGTAATCCATGGAGGATGATGGGGCGTGGCCAAGCGGTAAGGCGCGGGACTTTGAATCCCGTATTCGAAGGTTCGAATCCTTCCGCCCCAACCACTTTATGAGTCGCGGCCAGCTGAAGCTCTTCTCGGGACTGCTCATCCCGCCCTCACGGCGGAGATTGGTGAGTTTCTTGGCGTCTCGATCGGGCACGCGCGGCTGCAGCGCTTTCCCGACACGGAGGTCTCGTTCCAGATCGACGAGAACATCCGCGGCACCGACGTCTTCGTCGTGCAGCCGACCTGCGCGGATGTCGACCGAGCACCTGATCGAGCTGTGCGTGATGATCGATGCGTTCCGCCGGTCGTCGGCGTCGCGCATCACGGCGGTGATTCCGTATTACGGCTACGCGCGGCAGGACCGCAAGGACAAGCCGCGCGTGCCGATCTCGGCGAAGCTCGTGGCGAACCTGCTGAGCGCGGCCGGCGCGAACCGCGTGCTGACGATGGATCTGCACAAGGCGCAGATCCAGGGGTTCTTCGACATCCCGGTCGATCACCTGTTCGCGGCGCCGGTGATCATCGACTACCTGCGACGCGGCTCGAGCGTTCCGGACCTGACGATCGTGTCGCCCGACGCCGGCGGCGCCGAGCGCGCCCGGGCCTACGCGAAGCGGCTCGACGCCGAGCTGGCGATCATCGACAAGCGGCGCAGCGACGATGGGACGGCGGAAGTGATGAACGTGGTCGGCGACGTCAGCGGGCCGGACGTGCATCATCCAGGACGACATCATCGACACGGCCGGAACGATCGTGAAGGCGGCGCACGCGCTGAAGGCCAACGGCGCCGAGCGCGTGCTCGCGTGCGCGGTGCACGGCGTGCTGTCGGGCCCGGCGATCGAGCGGCTCGAGGCGGCGCCGATCGATCAGGTGATCATCACCAACACGATCCCGCTCGACACGGAGCGGGCGCAGGTGCTGCAAGAAGATCAAGCAGCTCTCGGTCGCGCGGCTGCTCGGCCAGGCGATCCGGAGCATTCACGAAGAGACGTCGGTCTCTTCGTTGTTCGTGTGAAGAAGGCTTCCAGCCGCCAGCTTCCAGCCAGGTTCCGGATAGCTCGGTGGTTGGTGGCAGGAACCCGGAGCTGTTTGCAGGAACGGACACTTGGCAAGTGGCATGTGGGCTGGAAGCTGGAAGCTGGATTTTGAAGCTGGCAGCTGGAAGCTGGAAACTGGAGCTGATTTGAAGCCGCCAGCTGGAAGCTGGCAGCTGGAAGCTGGAAGCTGATTTATGGACGCAACACTGCAGGCAGAGAAACGAGACGGGCGCGGCAAGAACGAGGCGCGGCGGCTGCGCGCCAGCGGACGGATTCCCGCCGTCGTCTATGGCGCCGAAAAGGGTAAGGCCGTCGAGATCGCGGTCGATCCCAAGATCCTGATGCGGATCCTCCACTCCGAGTCGGGCGTGAACACGCTCATCGGCCTGAAGGTCGATGGCGGCGACACGCGCGTCATGGTGAAGGAGTACTCAGATCGATCCGATCGACCACAAGCTCCTCCACGCCGATTTCTACCAGGTCGCGATGGACAAGGCGCTCACCGTGACCGTGCCGCTCCTGATGAAGGGCGAGGCGCCCGGCGTCAAGCAGCAGGGCGGGATCGTCGACTTCGTCAACCGCGAGATCGAGATCGAGTGCCTCCCCGGCGACATCCCCGAGAACATCATCGTGGACATCTCGGAGCTGATGCTGAATCAGGGCGTTCGCGTGCGCGACCTCCACACGGAAGGCGCGAAGTGGAAGCCGGTCACCGATGGTGACCTGATGATCGTCCACGTCGTGGCGCTGAAGGTCGAGGAGCCGGCCGCGACGGAGCCAGTGGCTGGGCGGCGGCCGCCCGGCGGAGCCCGAAGTGATCAAGAAGGGCAAGACCGACAAGGACGAAGAGAAGTAGTCAGGAGCCAGAGCCAGAAGCTAGAAGCTAGGAGCTAGGAGCTAGGAGCTAGCGAGCTAGCCAGAATCGTGCTGAAACGGGCTGGCGCCGCTCAGCAGCCGCGAGCGCAGCGAGCGGCAGTAGCCCGTAGCGGGTGGTTGGCGTCCGGCGGTGGCAATGCCGACCGGTTGACATGAAGCTCATCGTCGGTCTCGGAAACCCCGGTCGCAAGTACGCCGGGACGCGACACAACGTGGGCTTCGACGTGCTCGACCTGCTCTCGGAGCGGCACCGGCTGGAGTGGGAAAGCGGACCGGCCGACGCACTGGTGACGCCGTTGGCGATCGGAAGGCGCGTTGCTGGCCAAGCCGCTCACGTTCATGAACTTGAGCGGATTTGCGGCCGGCGATCTGTTGCGCTTCTACAAGATCGATCCGGTCGACATGCTCGTCGTCGTAGACGATGCGAACCTGGAGCTCGGGCGGCTGCGTGCGAGGGCTTTCGGATCGGCCGGAGGCACAATGGCTTGAAGTCGCTGATCGAGCAGCTGGGCGACAGCTTCTCGCGGCTGCGGGTCGGTGTGGGGCGTGGGGACAGTCGCCGCGATCTCGCGGACCACGTTGCTCGCGAAGTTCGATGACGGAGGAGCGGTCAGTGGTCGAGGAGGCCGTGGGCCGCGCCGCCGATGCGTCAGAGCTCTTCGTTCGGGAAGGCATTGGGCCTGTGATGAACAGGTTCAACAGAAGGAAGACAAAGAAGACAGGAAGCGACGGAAGCGAAGACAAGAAAGACGGGAACTAGAACAACCTATCTTTCTCCTTGCTACTCGGCTGAGACAGTTCGGTTCCGAGTAGCCGTCCACGCGCGCCACAGGCGCGCACGCCCGGAGCGGAGCGGGGCATGGGGCCCCGCGAGCGACGGCGATGAGGTCCGGCGGGGCGACCACCTCGCCAAGGCTACGGGTCCGCCGTAGCTTCAGCGAAGGCGGAAGCCCTCGGATCGAAAGAGTCCAGAAGGAGACACATGAGCATGTCCAGACAGCATGAGCTCGTCTACATCGTGACGCCGGACGCGTCGCGAGGCAGCAGATCGCCGAGCTGCACACGCAGATCGAGCAGATCGTCCAGCGCTATCAACGGCACGCTTCGACAAGACCGAGAACTGGGGTCGGCGCAAGCTCGCCTACGAAATCGGCCATCACCGCGAGGGCACCTACGTCGTCGAGACCATCACCGGCTCCGGTGAGCTGATGAAGGAAATCGACCGCCGCCTTCGCGTGATCGACCAGGTCATCCGCCACCTCGTCGTCCGCGTGGACGAAGAGATCCGCGTGGCGCGAACGGACGCGCGACGCGCGAAAGGCGACGCAGGCGCGGCGGCGAACCGCGCGCGGCCTGCCGCCGGAGCCGCAGCCGGGCGAAGGCCGCAGCGGCGACGACGATCAGGACGACGACATGGACGGGATGGAGGTCCAGCGATGAGCGACGAACGAGGCGGTGGCGGCCGCGGCCGCGGCGGCAAGGGCGGCGACCGGGACAAGGGCAAGGCGGGACGCGCCTCGCCGTGGCGGTTCTTCCGGCGGCGCCGCGTCTGCAAGTTCTGCGCGGAGAAGATCGACTACATCAACTACAAGGACGTCCGGCTGCTGGCGCCGTTCCTTCCGGAGCGCGGCAAGATCCAGCCGCGCCGGATCTCGGGCACGTGCGCGCTGCACCAGCGCAAGCTGCAGACCGCGATCAAGCGCGCCGCGGCAGCTGGCGCTCGATGCCGTACGTGACGGATTGATTGCGAGTCTGCAGGGCGGCGTCCGTGGACGCCGCCCGGTGGGGCGACAGGCCGGCCGACTGCGGTCTGGGGCATTTGCGCTATCAGGTGAGCACATCATGGAAGTCATTCTCAGAGAGCACGTCGACAATCTCGGTCGCCGCGGCGACGTCGTGAAGGTCGCGGCCGGACTACGCCCGCAACTATCTGCTGCCGCGCAAGCTCGCGCTCGTGGTGACCGAGGCGAACAAGCAGCAGATCGAGCGCGAGCAGAAAGTTGCCGAGGTCGCGCGAGCTGCGAGGAGCGCTCGGCGGCAGAGGCGTATCGCGCAGCGGCTCGGCGCAGCTCGAGATCGAGATCGCGCGCCGCGTCGGCGAGAACGACGCGATGTACGGATCGGTGACGTCCGCCGACATCGCGCACGCGCTCGAGGCGAAGGGATTCGAGGTCGACAAGCGCAAGATCCAGCTGGCCGATCCGCTCAAGGCGCTCGGCGAGTGGAGCGTGCCCGTGAAGGTGCATCGCGACGTCACCGCGCAGGTCCGCGTGAAGGTCGTCGCGCAGGCGAGCTGAAAAATCTCACGCGCGTCTGCGTCAAGCGGGTGACCGCGGCGAAACAAGGTGTATCCTCTTCTGTCGTCGGCGTTCACCCGTTTTCTTTTCCATCACAACTCACCGGTCAAGCCGTCACCATGGCCGACATCGCCGCTCCCGAACGCACGCTTCCGCACAGCCTCGACGCGGAGAAGTCGGTCCTCGGCGCGATCCTGATCCACAACGAGGCGTTCAACCACGCGGCGGAGCTCATCGACGCGCGCGATTTCTTCCGCGACGCGCACCGCCGCATCTTCGACACGCATGGTCGCGCTCAGCGAGCGCAACGACGCGATCGATTTCGTCACGCTGAAGGAGGAGCTGTCGCGATCGGGCGAGCTCGACGAAGTCGGCGGCCCGGCCTACATCGCGTCGCTCGCCGACGGCGTGCCGCGGTCGCGCCAACGTCGAGTACTACGCGCGGATCGTCAAGGAGAAGTCGACGCTGCGCAGCCTGATTCACTCGGCCAACAAGATCCTCGCCGACGCCTACGAGGCCGAGGAGGACGCCGACCTGATCTGCTCGACGAGGCCGAGCGCGCGATCTTCGCGATCGCCGAGGATCGGATCCGCGCCGGCTTCGTGCCGCTGCGCGATCTGGTCCAGAGCAGCTTCGCGACGATCGAGAAGCTGCAGCAGCACAAGGGCCTCGTCACCGGCGTGCCGACCGGCTTCGTCGATCTCGACGAGATGACGTCGGGCCTGCAGCCGTCGGACCTGGTCCTGGTCGCCGCGCGGCCCGTCGATGGGGAAGACCAGCTTCGTCCTGAACATCGCGCAGCACGTCGGCACCTCAGACCGACATGACGGTCGGCTTCTTCAGCCTCGAGATGTCGAAGGAGCAGCTGTTCATGCGCATGCTGACGTCCGAGGCGCGCATCGACGCGCACCGGTTCCGCAGCGGCTACCTGAACGAGAAGGACTACGGCCGGCTGTCGCACGCGCTCGGCACGCTCGCCGAGGCGCGCGTATTCATCGACGACACGGCGTCGATCGGCGTGCTCGAGATGCGCGCCAAGGCGCGCCGCCTGAAGGCGGAGCACGGCCTGCATCTGCTCATCATCGACTACATCCAGTTGATGCAGGGACGCGGCCGCTTCGAGAGCCGCCAGGCAGAGCTGGCGTCGATCTCGCGGTCGCTGAAGGGGCTGGCGAAGGAGCTGCCGGTTCCGATCGTCGCGCTGTCGCAGCTCTCGCGCGCGCCCGAAACCGCGATCGGACCATCGGCCGCAGCTCTCGGACCTGCGCGAGTCGGGCGCGCTCGAGCAGGACGCCGACGTCGTCATGTTCATCTTCCGCGAGGAGCAGTATCGCGACGCCGACGGCCAGCCGAATCAGGAAGCCGAAGGGCATCGCCGAGATCATCATCGGCAAGCAGCGCAACGGCCCGATCGGCACGGCGAAGCTCGCCTTCATCAAGGAGCACACGCGGTTCGAGAACCTCGCGCAAGGCGGGCAGTGAAGGCTTCCAGCTGCCGCTGCCAGCTGCCAGCGCGATATGCCGACTGCCGCGATAGCTCGATGTCGAGCAGCCTCCGACAATGTCCGACCAGCGGCGAACCGTTGCATGAAGTCGGGCTGTCGCACAGCGATCTCGCGCGATTGAAGCTGGAACCTTCGCGCATCATGTCCGTCGATCCGTCCGACTGTTGCGCGCGTCGACCTCGAGGCCATCCGCATCGAACTACGCGCCATCTCCGACTTCCGTCGCTGCATCGGCACACAGCTGCCCCTCGCGATGATCGCGGTCGTCAAGGCCAACGCCTACGGCCATGGCGCGCCGGAAGTCGGCCTCGCGCTCGAGGAGGCCGGCGCAGCGATGCTGGCGTGCGCCGACATCGAGGAAGGCATCGTCCTGCGCCGACGCCGGCGTGCGCGCGCCGATCCTCGATCTTCGGCGCGCTCGAGCGTCAGCGATCTCGACGGCGTGTTCACGCACCGACCTGACGCCGACGATCTCGACGCCCTCCGCCGCGCGCGCGCTCCAGGCAGGCCGCCGCGCAACGCCACGATGACGCTCCGTTGCCACCTGAAGATCGACACCGGCATGAACCGTCTCGGATTCCGCCACGACAACCTCGCGCGCACGCTCCCGGAGGTCGCGGCCAGCGCGAACCTCGCCGATCGACGCCGTCTACACGCACTTCGCGACCGCCGACGCACCCGAGCACCCGGCGTTCGGCGAGCAGCGCGAGCGATTCGACGCGGCGTGCGTGCGCGCTGCCGTCGCTCGGCATCCCGACTCGATTCGCGCCACGCCGCCAACAGCGCGGCGCTCCTGCGCGACGAGCGGGTCTGGCACGACTTCGTCCGGCCGGGCCTGCTCCTCTACGGCATCGTGCCGCCGCCGCTCGCCGCCACGCTGCCGCTGCGACCTGCCCTGTCACTCCACAGCCGTATCGTGCATGTGAAGGGCCTGCGGCCCGGCGAAGGCATCGGGCTACGGCCTGCACGCGGCCGACGACCGAGCCGCGACGATCGCCGTCGTCCCCGCCGGCTACGCCGACGGCCTCGATCGCCGCATGGCGGGCCAGGCGTGCATGCTCGTGCGCGGCCGCCGCGCGCCCGTCGTCGGCTCGGTGTGCATGGACATGACGATGATCGACGTGACGGGCATGGACGTCGCGCCCGGCGACGAGGTCGTCATCGTCGGCGCAGCAGGGCGCGGAGGCGATCGGCGTGCGCGAGATCGCCGCGTCGATCGGGACGATTCCCTACGAGCTGCTGTGTCGCGTCGGCAGCGAGAATCCAACGCGTGTATGAGTAGGAGCTAGAAGCTAGGAGCTAGAATGCCAGGAGCCAGAAGCACAGCGAGAATGCGCTGGATCTGCGAGAACCGAAGTCTCTGCGATCGCTGGAAGCTCGTATAAGCTGGGAACGAAGCGGACAGCTTCATGAAGCACGAAGACCGTCTTCGCCTGTCAGGAGTGCGGCGCGCAGTCTGCCGAAGTGGCTCGGGCGCTGCGCCGGAGTGCGGCGCGTGGAATTCGCTGGTCGAGGAGCGCGCGGTCCCGAGGCTGCCGATCGGCTGCGGACAAGAGTCGGGCAGAACGATACAGCCTGGCGGTCGACCGCCGGGCCCGCAGCTGTACGCCGACATCGACACCGTCGTCGCCGAGCGGCTGTCGACCGGCATCGGCGAGTTCGATCGCGTGCTGGGCGGCGGCGTCGTGCCGGGCTCGCTCGTGCTGATCGGCGGCGAGCCGGGCATCGGCAAGTCCACGCTGCTGCTGCAGGCGGCGGCGCACTTCGCGCACGACGGCAGGTCCGGTGCTCTACAGCTCCGGCGAAGAGTCCGAGCACCAGATCAAGTCGCGCGGCGAGCGCGCTCGGGCGTCGAGCGCGCGCCGCTGTACCTGCTGGCGGAGACCTGCCTCGAGCGGATCCTCGAGGAGATCGCGCGCCTCCGGCCGGCGCTCGTCATCGTCGACTCGATCCAGACCGTGTTCTTCGCTCGAAGTTCCAGTCGGCGCCCGGCAGCATCGGGCCAGGTCCGCGAGGCGGCGACGCAGCTGCTCTTCGCCGCGAAGGGGCAGAACATCCCGACGTTCCTCGTCGGCCACGTCACGAAGGACGGCAGCCTCGCCGGCCCGAAGGTCGCTCGAGCACATCGTCGACACGGTGCTGTATTTCGAAGGCGAGAAGCACCACTCGCACCGCGTCGTGCGCGCGGTGAAGAACCGCTTCGGCGCGGTCAGCGAGCTGGGCGTGTTCGAGATGACGGGCACGGGGCTCGCGCGCGGTGCCCAACCCGTCGCAGCTGTTCCTCGCCGAGCGGCCGGCGAACGCGCCGGGCTCCGCGGTGCTCTGCTGCATCGAAGGGTCGCGGCCGCTGCTGGTCGAGGTCCAGGCGCTCGTCAGCACCAGCTCCTACGGCAACGCGCGCGCGGATGGCGAGCGGCATCGATCAGAACCGGTCTGTCGCTGCTGCTCGCGGTGCTCGAGAAACGCGCGGGCCTCGAACCTGATCGCCGAGGACGTGTTCGTCAACGTCGCGGGCGGCATGGCGGTCGACGAGCCGGCCGCGGATCTCGGCGTGGTCGGCGGCCGGTCGCATCGAGCGTGCGCAATCGGCCCGATCAGGCACGGCACGGCGGTGTTCGGCGAGGTCGGGCTGGCCGGCGAGGTCCGAGCGGCGTCGAGCCAGGCGGCACTTCGCGCTTCGGGAGGCGGCGCAGATGGGCTTCACGCCGTTGCATCGCTCCGCATGGCAACTGCGCGCGCCGCCGATGCTCCCGACGGTCTCGAAGCTCGGTGGCGGTAAGACACAGTCAGCGAGGCGCTCGGATCACGCTGATCTGCTGGTAGTTGTTCGCCCCTTCAATTGCCGCGCGTTACAGCTAGTGAGCCGGACTCGCTTGAAGCGACCGCGACGTGCGACGCGCTTCCCGGCAGCTGCACTTCTATCCCGAGTATGATGTTCGTGGTCCGACCTCTTTATCCGGCGTGGCAGCGTCCTCTGATTCATTACGCGAGGCATCTGACATGGCGTGGTTCCTCCTCGCTCGCGCTTCTTCGTCATCTGCGGTCACCTACGCGGCCGTCCTGACGCAGGTCCCTTCAGCTCGAGTCGCGCCGTCAACTCCGCTGCTCGGCGCCGGCGCTCGGCGTTCTGATCGTGTGGCGTCGAGACGCGCGCTGCGGGACGGCCGAAGTCACGGATCTGCTCGGCGCGCTGATCGGCGGCGCAGTCGGCCTCGGACTCGCGAAGACGATCGGTGCGGCGCTGTTCTGGGCCGACGCCGAGCGATCGCCGGGTCGTGTTCCTCCACAGCTTCATTCTCCTGGTGTTCCCATACCTCGGAATCGTGATGGGGGCGCGCAAGGGCGAGTGGCTCGAGCCCGGCACGGCTGGTGAGCCTGTTCCGGAACACGGGCCCCATGAAGCGGTATCGCATCCTCGACACGAGCGTGATCATCGACGGCCGCATCGCCGACATCTGCGAGACCGGCTTCCTCGACGGCACCGCTCGTGATCCCGCAGTTCGTGCTCAAGGAGCTGCAGCTCGTCGCCGACTCGGCCGACTCGATGAAGCGCAACCGCGGCCGGCCGCGGCCTCGACATCCTCCAGAAGATCCAGAAGATGTCGGGCGTCGACGTGCATGATCTTCGGACGTCGACTTTCCCGATGTCCGTGAGGTCGATCTGAAGCTGATCGAGCTGGCGCGCACGCTCGAGGGAAAGATCGTCACCAACGACTTCAACCTGAACAAGGTCGCGCAGCTGCGAGGCGTGCACGTCCTCAACATCAACGAGCTCGCGAACGCGCTCAAGCCCGTCGTGCTGCCCGGCGAGTTCATGAAGGTCTTCATCCTCAAGGAAGGCAAGGAGTACAACCAGGGCGTCGCCTACCTCGACGACGGCACGATGGTGGTCGTGGACAACGCCCGGCGGATGATCAGCCAGAACATCGACGTCGTCGTGACGAGCGTGCTCCAGACGACCGCGGGCAAGATGATCTTCGGTCGATTCATCGAGAACGTCGCGCCGCAGCCGGTGCAGGCGCCGGCGCAGGCCGCCGGCGCGAAGCCTGCCGGCCGGCGTCGCGCCCAGGAGCGGCAAGTAAGCGACCGCACCTGGCGCTGATGCAGGGCGGGCGTCTCGCGACCCCGCCATCGAACCAACCGACACGCCTGTGCACGGATCAAGGCATACTGAACGACAGAGCCTTGACGAAGCTCCTCCCTATCACTGGTGGCGAACGGTCTCTCTTCTGATCCCCGCCATCGGCGTCTATACCATCGTGCTGGGCACGGCATCGCTCCTGTCCAGCGTTTTCGATCGGGGCGGGGATTTCGGCCACCGCTGCGCGCGCGGCGTGGGCGTGGCTGATCCTCCGGACGACCGGCGTCCGCGTGACGTGCGCGGTCTGCAGCACATCGACCCGCGCAGAAGCTACGTGTTCGCCGCGAATCATCAGAGCATCTACGACATCCCGATCGTGTTCTGGTCGCTGCCGCTGCAGCTACGGATCATCGCGAAGGCGTCGCTCGCCTCGTTTCCGTTCCTGGGCTGGCACCTGCAGCGGACCGGGCACCTGCTGGTTGACAGAAAAACCCGGGCGCCGGCATCCTCAAGAAGATGACGCGGCTCGTCGGCGGGCCCGTTCGCTCATCATCTTTCCCGAGGGAACGCGCAGCGTGGACGGCCGGGTCGGCCGGTTCAAGGGAGGCACTTTCCTGCTCGCCATCGACGCGAACATTCCGGATCGTGCCGCTCAGCATCGCGCGGAGCCGCTTCGTGATGATGAAGGGGCGGCTGATGACGTGCCCCGGAGACGGTCACGCTCACCGTGCACGCCCCGATCGAGACCACCGGCGTGACCCGCGAGCAAGCCAGGGAGCTGGCCGAGCGCGTCCGCGCGATCGTCCGGCAGGACGTGGACGAGCCGGCAGTGTGAATCGGGTCCCAGTCGGGAGTCGTCGGTCGGCAGTCATCAGTCGCAGTCGTCAGTCGTGAGTCACAGTCATCTATCGACTGCGACGGCCGACCGCCGACTCCAGACTGCGACCGTTGACTGCGACGGCCGACCGCCGACTCCAGACTGCGACCGTTGACTGCGACGGCCGACCGCCGACTCCAGACTGCGACTGTTGACTGCGACGGCCGACCGCCGACTGTCAGACTGCGACTGTTGACTGCGACTGCCGACTCCCTGACTGTAGACTGTAGACTGTTTTGAGCATGCGTGTGACAGCCATCATCGCCGCAGGCGGCTCCGGCAGGCGCCTCGGTGCCTCGGTTCCCAAGCAGTTGCTCGATCTTGCCGGGCAGTCGATGCTCGCGCGCAGCGTCGGCGCGTTCGACCGCCATCCGCAGGTGGACGACGTGATCGTGGCGTTGCCGGTAGACCTGGTGGACAGTGCGCGGACGATCGTTGGCAAGGTCACAGGACCGATTCGGTATGTCGCAGGCGGCGGGAGCCGGCAGGATTCGGTCGCGCGCGCATTCGAGCTGGTAGGGGAACAGACGGACATCGTGCTGGTCCACGACGCCGCGCGGCCCTTCGTCTCCGCAGACCTCATCACCCGCGCGATTGCCGCCGCCGCCGACTACGGTGCCGCGATCGCGGCCGTGCCCGTCACCGATACCGTCAAGCGCGTGACGCCGGATCCCGCGGCGCCGACCATCGTGGAGACGCTGGCCCGAGAGGCGATCTATCTGGCGCAGACGCCGCAGGCGTTTCGACGTTCGACGTGCTTCGCGACGCCATCGCGCTCGGCCGCACGGGCGTCGACGCGACCGACGAAGCCGGGCTCGCCGAGCGGGCCGGCCATGCGGTCCGGGTTGTGGAAGGCGATCGGGCGAACGTGAAGATCACGACGCCGGCCGACCTCGATCGCGCGCGTGCTCACGCGCCGCGCTCCGCCGTCCGATCGGCGACGCGTGCCGGCATCGGCTACGATCTTCACCGGCTCGTCGAAGGCAGGCCGTTGATCCTTGGCGGAGTGACAATCCCGTCCACTGCTGGGAGCGCTCGGCCACTCGGACGCGGATGCGGCGTGCCACGCCGTCACCGACGCGGTGCTCGGCGCGGCGTCGCTCGGCGATATCGGCCGCCACTTTCCAGACAGCGATCCGCAGTGGAAGGGTGCGTCGAGCATCGATCTCCTGCGCCGCGCGGCGGCCTGACTCGCGACGCGGGTTCGACGATCGCTCAGCCTCGACGTGGTCGTCATCCTCGAGCGGCCTCGAATCTGCGCCGTTCATCGATCGCGATTCGCCAGGGCCTGGCAGACGCCGTGTCCATCGACCCTGCGCTGGTGAGCGTGAAAGGCAAGACCAACGAAGGCGTGGACGCGCGTCGGCCGCGGCGAGGCGATCGCCGCGCACGCCGTCGCTCTGCTGGAGGCGCACCGCGTGATGCGCGCTGCGTTTTGCACCCAGTCCCACCGGTCAGCTGCACGTCGGCAACGCCCGCACGGCGCTGTTCAACTGGCTGCTCGCGCGCGGCAAGGACGGCACGTTCGTGCTGCGCATCGAGGACACCGACGCCGAGCGATCGACGCCGCGAGTCGGAGGCCGGCATCCTGAGGACCTGCCGCTGGCTCGGTGCACTGGGACGAGGGGCCGGACGTCGGTGGCGCCGCACGGCCCGTACCGCCAGTCGGAGCGGCTTGCACCTGTACGCGTCCTATGCGAACGAGCTCGCTGGCCGGCGGGCACGCGTACCACTGCTTCTGCTCGCCTGCGAAGCTCGAGGACGATCGTCGGCAGCGATCTCGCCGCTGGTCTTCCGCCGAGCTACCGCGGCACGTGCCGCGAATCTGTCGCCGGACGAGGCGCGCGCGCGGATCGACGCCGGCGAGCGCCCGGTCGTTCGCTTCAGGGTGCCCGAGCAGCGTCGAGGTGTCGTTCCAGGATCTGGTCCGCGGCGAGGTCACGCTTCAGCACCGACGTCATCGGCGACTCCGTGCTGGTTCGATCCGAATGCCCGGCCGGCGCATAACTTCGCCGTCGTCGTCGACGATGCGCTGATGGAGATCACGCATGTGATCCGCGGCGAGGATCACATCTCGAATACGCCGCGCCAGGTGCTCGCTCTATCAGGCGCTCGGCTTCGCGCCGCCGGCGCTTCGCGCACCTCGTCGCTGGTGCTGGGGCCCGATCACGCGCCGCTGTCGAAGCGGCACGGCGCGACGTCGGTCGGCGGAGTTCCGGGCGCGCGGATTACCTGCCGGAAGCGCTGGTCGAACTACCTGGCGCTGATCGGCTGGTCGCCGGGCGGCGATCGAGAACTGCTGCCGATCGACGAGCTGGCGCGACGGTTCGCGCTCGAGGACGTCGGCCACAGCGCGGCGCGTCTTCGACCCGGAGAAGCTCGCGTGGATGAACCGGCACTACATGAAGATGGCGGCGCCTGCGAGGCTCGCGGCGGAATGTGCGCGTACTTCTCGCGCGCGGCGTACCTTCGTCGTCGATCCGACGACGCGAATGGAATATCTGTCGTCGATCCTGCCGATGGCGACCGGATCGGTCGATCGGCTCGAGGAGATTCCGGATCGACTCAGGTTTCTCTTCGAGTTCGACGCGGCCGCGGCTCTCGCCCGCGCGGACGTCGTCGAAGTGGTCGAGGAGCCCGGCGCGCGTGACGTCATCGTCGCCCTGGCGGAGGAGCTCGGCCCGCTGGGCCGACTCGATCGCGACGGCGTTTCGCGCCGCGGCCAACCGCGTCAAACAGCGGACCGGCCAGAAGGCCCGCGCGCTGTTCCACCTGGATTCGAGTCGCGCTCACCGGCGAGGCCGGCGGCCCGGAACTGGACCTCGCCGTACCTGCAATCGATCGCGGCGCCGAGCTGCCCTCGTCCGCCGGCATCGCACCGATTGTCGGCTGTCGGGAGCGGGCGCAGGCGTTTGCGGCCGCGATTGTTAGGCAGGCTAGGAGCCAGGAGCCAGGAGCCAGGAGCTAGAAGCTAGGAGCTAGAAGCTAGAAGCTAGGAGCTAGAGCTAGCCCTGAAAGCAGACTGCCGCCGCTGAACAGCCTGCGGGCGCAGCGAGCAGCGAATAAGCCGTGTCGGAGGTCCCACGGCAGCAAGAAAAGCAGCTGGCAGCAGGACAGCAGGAAGCTGGCAGCGGGAAGCGGAAGCGGGAAGCAGGACGCGGGAAGCGGAAGCAGGAAGCGGAAGCATTCCCCCCAAAATGCACATCTACGGTCTCAACCCCGTGCTCGAAGCCCTTGCGCGGGGGCCGCGTGCGAGCGCCTCCGTGTGGAGCACGCGGCGACCGTCGGATCGATCAGGCGATTGCGCTGGCGCGAGAGTTGGACGTCGCCGGTGGAACGGGTCGATGCGGAAACGTTGTCGCGCGATCGCGCGCGGCGGAGCGCATCAGGACATCGTGGCGGAGCGTCGCGGCGGCGCGCGACTACTCGGTCGAGGATCTGGTCGCGAGCGCCGGTTCGGCGCCGCTCTCCTCGTCGTGCTCGACGGGATCGAAGACCCGCACAACGTCGGGGCCATCCTCCGCACGGCGGATGCGGCAGGCGTTCACGGGGTGGTTCGCCAGGCGCGCCATTCCGCCTCGCTCGACGGCGTCGTCGGGAAAGCATCGGCGGGGGCGCTTGCGCACGTGCGAATCGCAACCGTCGTGAACATTGCGCGAGCGCTCGAGGAGCTGAAGAGCGCTGGGGTGTGGACCGTCGGGCTGGCGGGAGAAGCGCCGGAACTGTACAACGCCGGCGACCTGACGCTCCCGACCGCCGCTCGTCCTCGGCGCCGAAGGCACCGGGCTGCGGCGACTGGTCCGGGAGCACTGCGACCGTCTGGTCTCGATTCCGATGCTCGGCGCGATCGGACAGCCTCAATGTGTCGGTCGCGGCGGGGGTCATGTTGTTCGAGGCGGGACGACAGAGAGGATCTGGGCGTCGTACTGGCAGGGCCAGGTCTTCCGGCGAAGCTCTGCCATAAGCGCGGTTTCCCTGACACTTGCACCCGTGGCACGCGCTGTGCTACAAATACTCTTTTGTCTGGGCTGGCGTAGCTCAGTCCGGTAGAGCAGCTGATTTGTAATCAGCCGGTCGGGGTTCAAATCCCTTCGCCAGCTCCAACGAATTCCCCAGAGAATTCGGCGAGCGGCGCAATTCCTGACAGCAAGACACCACGCTTCCAGCCGTCAGCGGTCGACGTTTGCAAATCGGCCCTGAAACGTGGAGGCAGCATCGCGGCGAGGTAGCGAAGCGGTCAAACGCAGCAGACTGTAAATCTGTCGGCCCTAGCGCCTTCGGAGGTTCGAATCCTCCCTCGCCACCAGCCTCGCTCGCTCCGTCGCAGCTGCGCCGAGATAAGACAGCAGCGGAGGCGAGGGCTGACGGCTGGCCAGCCAGCTGAAGCTGTCGACAGCGGCGAAGTGATTTGAAGAAAGCGCCGGGGCGAGTCGCGGAGCCAGGACGGCTGGCTTGCCCGCCGGAGCGCGAAGCGGCGCAAGCGGGCGAAGCGCGTAGGCGGGAGTAACTCAGTGGTAGAGTCACAGCCTTCCAAGCTGTTGGTCGCGGGTTCGATCCCCGTCTCCCGCTCCAGATTCGATCTCGGGACTTCGTCGCCGGACTTATCGCCGTCGCTCGCCGGGGCCCCAGGGCCCGGCTCCGCTGCCGGCGGTACGCGCCGTTTGGCGGTGTTCGTGAGTTTGGAGAGCGCAGCTGATTTCGGCTGGGAGCTGGCAGCGCTGGAAGCGGTTAAGGCCGATGTAGCTCAGTTGGCAGAGCGCGTCCTTGGTAAGGACGAGGTCACCGGTTCAATCCCGGTCATCGGCTCCAGCCTTCGCTCGGCGCTGGCGCGCCGAGCTACGGCTCGGCGAGCCAGCTAGGAAGGCTGCGCAGGCGGCGTGACTAACGTCGGAGTTGTCCGACTGGCGGCGTAAGGCGGACCGTAGGCAGACTGGCGAGGTCCGCTGTAGGTGCGAAGCGGCCGGACGACCCGCACGGCGCCTCAACAACGAGGCAGGACAAGACGACATGGCAAAAGAGAAATTCGATCGTTCGAAACCGCACGTCAACGTGGGCACCATCGGTCACATCGACCACGGCAAGACCACTCTGACCGCGGCGCTGACCAAGGTGGCGGCCGACAAGGGCTGGGCGAAGTTCATCCCGTATGACGAAGTGGCCAAGGCGTCCGAGTCGCAGGGCCGTCGCGACGCGACCAAGATCCTGACGATCGCGACGAGCCACGTCGAGTACGCGACGCCGAACCGGCACTACGCGCACGTCGACTGCCCGGGCCACGCCGACTACATCAAGAACATGATCACCGGCGCCGCGCAGATGGACGGCGCCATCCTGGTGGTCAGCGCGGTCGACGGCCCGATGCCGCAGACGCGCGAGCACGTGCTGCTCGCCAAGCCAGGTCAACGTGCCGTACATCGTCGTCGCGCTCAACAAGGTGGACGCGGTCGACGACCCGGAGCTGCTCGACCTCGTCGAGCTCGAGGTGCGCGAGCTGCTCAAGACCTACGGGTTCCCGGGCGACGACGTCCCGGTGGTCCGCGTGTCGGCGCTCAAGGCGCTGCAACGGCGACGCCGGCGGGCGTCGACGGCGTGCTCAAGCTGATGGAGGCGCTCGACACGCTACATCCCGCTGCCGCAGCGCGAGATCGACAAGCCGTTCCTGATGCCGATCGAGGACGTGTTCTCGATCTCGGGCCGCGGCACCGTCGTGACCGGCCGCGTCGAGCGCGGCAAGGTGAAGGTCGGCGAGGAAATCGAGATCGTCGGGTTCAAGCCGACCGAGAAGAAGGTCGTCACCGGCGTCGAGATGTTCCGCAAGCTGCTCGACGAGGGCGTGGCGGGCGACAACATCGGCGTGCTGCTGCGCGGCGTGGAAAAGGACGACGTCGAGCGCGGCCAGGTGCTGGCGAAGCCGGGCTCGATCAAGCCGCACACGAAGTTCAAGGGCGAGGTCTACATCCTGTCGAAGGAAGAGGGCGGCCGCCACACGCCGTTCTTCAACGGCTACCGTCCGCAGTTCTACATCCGGACGACCGACGTCACCGGCATCGCTGAAGCTGCCGGAAGGCGTCGAGATGGTGATGCCGGGCGACAACACCGACGATCAGCGGCGGAGCTGCATCGCGCCGGTCGCGCTCGAGAAGGGCGCGCGGTTCGCGATCCGCGAAGGCGGCCGCACGGTCGGCGCCGGGCACGATCACCGAGATTGTTGAATAGTGGCTCGGGCCTCGGGGCTCGGGCGTCAGGACTCAGCTGGAGTCCTGAATCCCGAGTCCCGGATCCCGACAAGGTTTCACAAATGAGAGACATCATCGCCCTGGCGTGCACCGAGTGCAAGCGGCGCAACTACAGCACGACGAAGAACAAGAAGAAGACGACCGAGCGGCTCGAGTTGAGCAAGTTACTGCCGCTTCTGCCGCAAACACACGGCGTCATCGGGAGACGAAGTAGGCTTCCAGCTACCAGCTGCCAGCGTAGTGAGCGTGGTCAGCCGGAGCGCATCCAGCCGAGCGGCGTGCGCTGGAAGCTGGGAAGTCGGAGAGCTGACAGCCTCGGCTATTATTAGGACAGTAGCTCAATTGGCAGAGCACCGGTCTCCAAAACCGGGGGTTGGGGGTTCGATTCCCTCCTGTCCTGCCACATCGGGCGGTTCGACGGCAGGCAGATTGGCTGAGGACTCGAGCGAGCGGAACGGAGCGAGCGACGAAGCGCGAGCGTAGTGAAGCGAGCGTAAGCGAGGCCGGAGGGCACCGCCGCGAAGCGGCGGACCCGAGCGCCAAGAGAGCCCACCGGTCTCCAAAACCGGGGGTTGGGGGTTCGATTCCCTCCTGTCCTGCCACATCGGGCAGTTCGACGGCAGGCAGATTGGCTGAGGACTCGAGCGAGCGTAAGCGAGGGCCGAGGCCCGCCGCAGCGGCGGACCCGAGCGCCAAGAGAGTTTGACTGAGGCCGCTGGGAGCGTCAGCGCCGAGCGCCGGCAAGGATCAGAAATGAAATCGGCAATGGCGGAGCACGATGACTCGTTCAGTGGCCGTGCCCGCGACAGCGTGACGGGATGGTTGGGCCGCTCGCGGCGGTTCCTCTCCGAGGTCCGCAACGAGATGGGCCGCGTCACCTGGCCCAGCCGCAAGGAAGTCTACGCCACGACGTTCGTCGGTCATCCTGACGTCGATCTTCTTCGGCCTGTACCTCTGGCGTCGTCGACTTCCTGTTCGAACAGCGTGATCAGCTGGATTTACAGGACATTCGGGTGCGGCGTCATGAAATGTCGAGCATGACGGACGACCGCACGAAGCAGTGGTACATCGTCCACACCTACTCCGGCTTCGAGAACAAGGTGAAGAGAGTCGCTCGAGCAGCGCGTGCAGGCCTACGGGCTGCAGGGCGAGATCGGCGAGATCCTGATCCCGACCGAGCAGGTCGCCGAGATGCGCGGCGGCAAGAAGGTCGTGAGCTCGAAGCGGTTCTTCCCCGGCTACATCCTGGTCGAGATGCACATGACCGACCACGCGTGGCACGTCGTGAAGAACACGCCGAAGGTGACCGGGTTCGTCGGCGCCGGCGCGAAGCCGACGCCGCTCTCGCGTGAAGAGGTCGACCAGATCCTCAATCAGGTGACCGAGGCCGCCGAGAAGCCGAAGCCGAAATACACGTTCGAGAAGGGCGACCAGGTCCGGATCAACGAGGGCCCGTTCACCAGCTTCAACGGCACGGTGGACGAAGTGAACCTCGATCGGAACACGCTGAAGGTCATGGTCACGATCTTCGGCCGCTCGACGCCGGTCGAATTGGACTTCTTGCAGGTGGAGAAACTGTAGCGCCAGCTACAGCTACAGCTTCGCAGCCGCAGGACTGGCACGGTGCGCGGCGTCGAGCCTCAGGTCCGGAGCTGAACGCTGACAGCGAGCTGACAGCTGATGGCAAAGAAGATTCAGGCGATGGTGAAGCTCCAGATTGCCGCGGGGAAGGCGACCCCGCGCCGCCGGTCGGGACCGCGCTCGGTCCCCACGGCGTGAACATCATGGACTTCTGCAAGAACTTCAACGCGAAGACCGCCAAGGACGAGGGGCTCATCATCCCCGTCGTCGTCACGGTCTACGCGGATCGGTCGTACTCGTTCATCACCAAGACGCCGCCGGCGTCGATTCTGCTCAAGCGCGCCGCGAATCTCGCGAAGGGGTCGACCGAGCCGAACAAGAACAAGGTCGGCACGGTGACGAAGAAGCAGGTCGAGGACATCGCCAAGCTGAAGATGCCCGATCTGAACGCCGAGTCCGTCGACGCCGCGTTCAAGACGGTCGCCGGCACCGCGCGGTCGATGGGTATCGACGTCGTCGGATAGCGAGTGCAGCGCTAGGCTCGAAGAATCGCCGACGGCTGGAACTGACGGCCGCAGTCTGACGGACGCGTTCAGATTCGAAGCTGGAACCGGCAGTGGGAGAGCCGTCGAGCGCGGCCGTTCGAACCACAGGAGCACGCATGCGAAAGCCAGGCAAGAAATTCGCTGCCGCCAGGCAGCAGGTCCCAGAGCGTCCATACACGATCGAGGACGCCGTTCCCCTGTTGCAGAAGGTGAAGTTCGCGAAGTTCGACGAGACCGTCGAGCTCGCACTGCGGCTCGGCGTCGATCCGAAGCACGCCGACCAGATGGTGCGCGGCACGGTCGTGCTGCCGCACGGTCTCGGCAAGAGCAAGAAGCGTGCTGGCGATTGCCGGCGGCGACAAGCAGAAGGAAGCGCAGGAAGCCGGCGCGGACTTCGTCGGCGGCGAAGAGGTCGTCGAGAAGATCCAGGGCGGCTGGATGGACTTCGACGCCGTCGTCGCCACGCCCGACATGATGCGCGCCGTCGGCAAGCTCGGCAAGGTGCTCGGCCCGCGCGGCCTGATGCCGAACCCGAAGACCGGCACGGTGACCGTGGACATCGCGAAGGCCGTCAGGGAAATCAAGGCCGGCAAGGTCGAGTTCCGCGTCGACAAGACCGGCATCGTCCACGCGCCGATCGGCAAGACGTCGTTTGCGGCGCAGAGCCTCGTCGAGAACGCCCACGCGCTGGTCGACAGCGTCGTCAAGGCGAAGCCGTCGGCGGCGAAGGGCAAGTATCTCCAGCAGCGTCACCGATGTCGTCGACGATGGGGCCCGGGATCCTGATCGATACGACACACGTCACCGAGGTCGGTGAAGCACTAGCATGGCAGTCACACGAGCGAGCAAGGAAGAAGAGCTGCAGGCGCTCGAGCAGGCGTTCAAGGGCGCCGAGAGCGCGATGCTGGTGGACTTCAAGGGCCTGAAGGTGCCCGAGGTCACCGAGCTGCGCCGGCAGGTGCGCGGCGCGCAAGGCGGCAATAAGGTCGTCAAGAACACGCTGGCGAAGCGTGCGCTCGATCGGCACGCCGTTCGAGTCGCTGAGCGAGCTACTTCAGCGGCACGACTGCGGTGGCCTACGCCGGCGACGGATCCGGTCGCGCTCGCGCAAGTCGCTGACGACGTTCGCCGAAGACGGCGCCGGCGCTGCAGATCAAGGCCGCCGTCGTGCAGGGACGGGCGATCAAGGCAGGCGAAGTCACCGAGCTCGCGACGCTGCCCGGGAAGCCGGAGCTCTACGCGAAGCTGCTGTTCCTGCTGCAGGCGCCGATGGTCCAGCTCGTGCAGCGTGCTGAACGCCGCGCCGCGCGATCTGCTGAAGCGTGCTGGTCCAGAGCGGAGAAGAAGAAATCGGAGAGCGGAAGCTCCCAGCTTGGGCCGGCGTCCAGCTTCGACGCTGGAATCGGCTGGCGGCTCGGCAGCTAGGTAGCCGGAAGCTTGTCGATTCGGTCAGGAGCAGTGAGCAATGGCGAACTGAGTCAGCAGGAAGTAGTCGACTACATCAAGGGAATCTCGGTCCTCGAGCTCTCGCAGCTCGTGAAGGCGCTCGAGAAGGAGCTCGGCGTGTCGGCGGCGGCGGCGATGCCGATGGCAGTGGCCGGCGGCGGCGGCGGCAGCGGCGGCGCGGCGGCTCCGGCTGAAGAGAAGACCGAGTTCACGGCGACGCCTGACCGAAGTCGGCGCGCAACAAGATCAACGTCATCAAGGTCGTCCGCGAGGTCACCAGCCTCGGCCTGAAGGAAGCCAAGGACCTGGTCGAGGCGCGCCCAAGCCGATCAAGGAAGGCGTCCCGAAGGACGAGGCGGCGGCGATCAAGAAGAAGTTCGAAGAACGTCGGCGCCAAGGTCGAGGTCAAGTAACGACGCGCAGGGCGGGCGGGCGACTGCTCGCGCATCGGCAGCGGGCGACTGCCCGCCCATCGGGCGAGCGGGTCTATCGCGCTGACGACGGGCTTCCGTCGCGTCGTCTGCGGCACCGCATCGCGTTGTCGAGTCCGGCGTCGGCGTTCGGCGCACCGTGCGCCGGATCGGCGTCGGACCGGTTCGTCAGTTTGCCCTGATCGATCGAGGCCGGGTCACGAGCCGAGCGCCGAGGTCTTCATCAGCATGCAGCCTTCCCAAGAACGTCTACCGCGAGCGCATCGACTTTTCGAAGATCAAGACGACGATTCCGATCCCGAACCTGATCGAGATTCAGAAGAAGTCGTACGAGCGGTTCCTGCAGATGAACCGGCTGCCCTCCGAGCGCGAGGACGCGGGCCTGCAGTCGGTGTTCAAGTCGGTCTTCCCGATCAGCGACTTCCGCGAGAACTCGTCGCTCGAGTTCATCGAGTATTCGATCGGCAACTGGGAGTGCAAGTGCGGCCGGCTGGCCGGGCCTGCACCACCTGCGCAAGCCGTGCGTGCAACTGCGGCGCACACGCTGGTCGCCGATCCCGTACGGCGAGCACGAGGTGCTGCTGCCCGCGCTGCGGCAAGCCGAACGAGGCGCGCGGCGACGTCTGCGACATCTGCGGCAACACGGTCGGGCTGAAGCTGAAGCTACGACGTCGACGAGTGCCAGGAGCGCGGCATGACCTACGCCGTGCCGCTCAAGGTCACGATCCGGCTCGTCGTCTGGAACAAGGATCCGGAGACGGGCGTCAAGACCATCCGCGACATCAAGGAGCAGGAGGTCTACTTCGGCGACATCCCGCTGATGACGGACAACGGCACGTTCATCATCAACGGCACCGAGCGCGTCATCGTCGTCGCAGCTCCACCGCTCGCCGGGCGCGTTCTTCCACTCCGAAGACAAGACGCTCTACATCGCGCAGATCATCCCGTATCGCGGGTCGTGGGTGGAGTTCGAGTACGACACGAAGAACCTGCTGCTACGTCCGCATCGATCGCAAGCGGAAGTTCCTCGCCACGGTCTTCCTGCGCGCGCTCGGCCTGCGCGGCGCCGACGAGATCATCCGCACGTTCTACACGGTCGACCGGCTGCACCTGAGCGGCGGGACGACCTCAGTGGGCGGTCAACGACAGCCTCGCCGGGCTGCGCGCGGCGCAGGACATCGTCGGTCGGCTGAGACTCGTGACGCACGCCGGCAAGAAGATCACGCTCGAACGCGCTCGCGGCGCTGCAGCAAGGCGGAACGTCGAGTCGGTCGGAGTCGGCCGACGCCGAGCTCGAGGGCGCGTTCGCGGCGGCCGACGTCGTCGATCCGTCGACCGGCGAAGTCATCCTCGAGGCGAACGAGGAGCTGACGCCGCGCGTGCATCTCGATGGCGCAGGAGAAGAACGTCGAGCAGCATCGAGATCTTCTTCCCCGAGCGCGACGAGATCCGGGCCGGTGCT